>OLPG01000712.1_pt1 | contig 31481 bp, 30 predicted proteins | sample 1672311 | NCBI WGS metagenome assembly OLPG01 (sample SAMEA3136670, study PRJEB25190) | human gut metagenome | biome: human gut; feature: human-associated habitat; material: faeces | place: Austria | collected 2013 | reverse complement strand
AAACATATCTGGGGTCTACCATTGGGTCTTTGACTTTAAATATTGATATATTACCCCACTTAGATAGCAACTTTTTTCTATATTTCTCTATTTAAGTTTCCATTAGTAAATTCTTTGCCTTCTAAACGAGAGCCTGACTTAACAACATTAACAATATTATTAATTTCATCAATAGACTCATCTAAAATATCAATTCTAGAACAAGCAATATCAAATCCATCAGAAGAAATAGAAGTAGTCTTACAATTATAAATAGTAGAAACAGTTTGAATATTGTCAAATAAAATTCTAAATTTCATATTAAGTCTATCCTTTAAATAATAAGAATTACCAGACATACATTTTGAAGAACAAGTAGGATAACATTTATTAGTCTTGCCAAGTACACAATAATTCATATTCATAAGAGGAGTTTTACCATAAACAATTAATTCAGATAGCAAGTAATTACAACACAAAGAAGAGTTGCACAAATTGTCTATAATCTCTTTTGTTGATTCTGGTGAAACTGTAAATCTATTAATACCTAAATTTTTTAATTCATTAACACTATATAAATTAAATATATTAAAAGTATAATTTGCTATTAATTCAAAATCGTTACAAGTCAATACATTTTCAAGTAACTTTAAATTAGAAATATTAGAAATTACAAAACCTTTAATATCATAATTACTAATAGTTTTTTCTATATTGTTAAAAAACAAATTTCTATAATTTGATTTAATAATTGTAGGCATATAAATATAAACATTAAATTTTTGTTCTAAAACTTTCAAAATTTCATTATATTTTTTTATTGTGAAATATTTTAAAGGTATGTACACATTGTCAAATCCTTCTAAATTTGAATAATCAAAATCAGTATTTAAAATATTTAATAAAACTGAAATTGTTTTAGATGAATTTGTATTACAATTTACCTTACAATTAGAATCGAGAGTAGTAATAGTATCTGGACTACAATCTAAGCTATTTCTTTTAACATTTGAAACGGCAAAATCATAAGCTAAATTTAAAACATTTCTACGTAATTCATTCAAAGTTGCACTAAATTTAGGTAAAAATATATCAGAATCTAGGTCAACATCAATATTAGCAAATTCAAAAATAGAATCTGTTGTTTTATTAATTTGAGCAATAACAGTATCTTTTTCCAAAGGTCTATTTTGAGCAATTTCAGGCATAACATTAGATGAATAACTAATATCTAAATTAGAATAAATGTCTAAATAACTTGAAGATTTAGAAAGATTAGTATCATATTTTATTCTAATTTTTAAAGGTTCATTATGTTTTATTGAAATAGCACAATTTAAAGGAACTTTTCTATGTTCGCCATTTATGCTTTCATGAGCAATTGAATTCAATTTTTTAGATGAAATTTTATAAATATTATCACCTAAATTGATATTTCCTTTCATTCTGCCGATAGTAACAGTTTGACCAATTTTTGTATCTTTTATATTTTTATCTTTTATCATTAATTCAGAAATATTATAAGAACCAGATTCTTTTTCCAAAGAAACAGTGTCCCCAATTTCAATAGGTTCTTGTAATTTGACAGTAATGTAGCCTTTGTTTTTATTATATTTTTGAACTTTACCTAAAAATAATCCCATATTATTAGGTTTATCCTTAAAAATTAAGTTTCTATTAGGTTCATCAGAAAGATGACCAGTTGATGACATACCTCTATTAAAAGCCTGCAATAAGATTTTTCTATCAGATTCATCAACTTTGTAATCATTTTGAAAAAATGATTTTTCTGCTAAATCAATATATTTTCTATAAATTCTTGTAACAGTAGCAACATATTCAGGATTCTTCATTCTACCTTCAATTTTTAAACAAGTAACACCAGCATTAATCAAAGAAGGAATGTAATCTAATCCACATAAATCACGAGTACTTAATAGATGACCTTTATCAATTTCAATATCATTTTCCATTAATTGATAAGGTAATCTACAAGGCTGAGCACATTTTCCTCTGTTGCCAGAACGAGCACCAACCATACTAGAAAATAAACATTGACCAGAATATGAAATACATAAAGCACCATGTATAAAGCATTCAATTTCAACATCAGAATTTTTACAAATATATTCAATCTCTTGAAGAGAAAGCTCACGAGAAAGAACAACTCTTTTAAAACCTAGTTCTTGCAATTTTAGCACACCTTGAAGATTATGAACTGTCATTTGAGTACTTGCATGAATATCTAAATCAGGAAAATGATTTATTAATTGCTTGGCCAAACCTAAGTCTTGAACAATTATTGCATCAATTCCAAATTCATAAGCTTTTTTAGCAAGTTCAAAAGCATCATCAAATTCATCATCTTTAATTAAAGTATTTAATGTTAAATTAGTTTTAACACCTCTTGTTTTTGCATATATTATTGCTTTTTCTAGTTCTTTCAAGTCAAAGTTTGAAGCATATGCTCTTGCACTAAATAAATCTGCACCAAAATATACACTATTTGCTCCGTTTTGTACTGCTGCTTTAAGACAATCAAAGTTGCCAACTGGCGAAAGTAAATCTATCATTTTTTAAATCCAATCCTTCCTTATATACGAAATGTTTAAACATCAATATTATATTAATAATTACATTATATTTTTTCCAGTTATTATTATATAACTTTTTTTGACAAAATTCTAGCTTTTAGGAATTTTTACTTAAATAATATGTTGCTGAATTGAAACATTAAATTTTACTAAAATGTAGACTGAACTATGAATGTGTTGAAAATAGTGCACAAATATGCTATAATAAAAAGAGGTTTTTGGTGAAAGAGAGGGAAAAAATGTATTTTGACACAAAAAAAGAAGTAGAAAAAACAAAGAAAATAATGAAAAATCCAAAACTAGAAATAGAAGACGCTAGAAGAGGATTAGAAAAATTACAACAGTATATCAAAAAGTTAAAAGAACAAGGGACAGAAGATGAAAAAATAAGACAAAAAATAAATGATGAATTTTCACAAGAAATAAATGAATATTTAAAAACAACAGGGACAGATTACGTCATATTAGAAGAGCAATCCTTAGAAATATTAGAAAAAAATCCACAATTGGTAGAAAACATATATAATAAAGTAAAAGACGAAGTAGGTAAATTTAACCCAATAAAAGAGGAGTATACAAGAGGGGAAAAAATAAAAGTATTAATGGAATTTGAAATAAAACTTGTTTTGAAAGAAATACGACAAGAAACAATTAGAGAAGAATTAAAGAGAAAGAGAGAAGAATTAAGTAATTCAAACGACAAAGAACTAAAAGAATATTTGGCAAAAAGACCTAAAATTCAAAAAAGCACGGGATACTATTTAAGAGATAAAGAATTGGAAAAAACAGAGAAAGATATAAAGATTAGAAGAAGGAAAATAGAAGAATATATAGCCACAACAGAAAAACAAAGTATGAAATTAGCAGGGCACTTTTTTAGAAAATATGGATTTTTACAAGAGTTTTTAGAAGGGCAAAATGAAGATTACCACAAACTAGGAATGAGCCAGATGGAATATAAGATGAAAACTGATCAAGATGAAAAAGATATAGGACTAGAAAATATATTCACAGACGAATATATAGACACTTTGACTTCTGGACAATTATCAGCTTTAAATGCATTTTGGCAAAACAGATATACAAAAGCAATTGAACGAATAAAAAAAGCCATTTTTATAGCAGATAACTTAAATCTTTGGGAAGAACTAAAACAAGATGATTATAATCCAGAAATAACAGATGAACAAATAAATAACTGTATGGTAAAAATGAGAGTGTTAGATAGAATATTTGTTATGTTAAAAGAAAACTTGAAAGACCAATATATAAAAACTGGTAGACGTAAAATTTTACTATTTAATCTAGAAGAAGAAATAGATACAAAAAGTCAATTAGAATTTAAAAAATATTTTGATAAAATATTACCAACAAGTGATAATGATATAACACATAATCTTGAAGGAAGTCAATCAATTAGAGACAGCATAAAAATAGTATATGGCACAAAATTTAATATGATTATGAGACTAATACACCAAATAGAATATAATTCTAAAATAACAAACTGGGGATATATTCCTGAAAATGAAAAAGATAAAGGAAAAGTTTTATTAGGAATTGATTATCCTGGATTTAATATGCCACTAAGATTACATATAAATAAAAAAGAATTAGTAAGTTTTCTAAAAAATTTCAAAAATAGTTCAGTAATTCCAATATATGAAGGAAATGCGGATATGATATATAAAGGAAGAATGCTTAAAAGTAGAGCATTTATGCCCTTAACAGAAGAAAGAGAAAGTTTTATAATACAAAAAAATAAAAATTTAAATGTAGTAGATTTGAAATATAATTATATAAGACATATAGGAAATTTATTAACAAAGAAAAACAAGAAAATACCAAAAATATATACACGAGAATATATAGATTTAGAGACTGGTGAAAAAGGAAACAAAATTAAAGGAGAATTTGTTCCATATAAAAAAGAAAACGAAGAAGAAAGAAAAAAATAGAAAAATTTAAAAATTTTTTATTGACAAAGGAAATAATATAATATAAACTTAGAACATAAAAAATATCATCATGAAAATGAAATAATATAATATAGAGGAGGAAATAAAAATGGAATTAAAAGGATCAAAAACAGAAAAAAATTTAATGGAAGCATTTGCAGGAGAATCACAAGCAAGAAATAAATACACATATTTTGCAAGTAAAGCAAAAAAAGAAGGATATGAGCAAATAGCAGCAATATTCCAAGAAACAGCTGACAATGAAAAAGAACATGCAAAAATGTGGTTCAAACTACTACAAGGAGGAGACATCAAAACAACAGCAGAAAACTTAAAAGCAGCAGCAGAAGGAGAAAACTATGAATGGACAGATATGTATGACAGAATGGCACAAGAAGCAAAAGAAGAAGGATTTGATCACATTGCATATCTATTCTCAGCAGTTGGAAAAATTGAAAAAGAACATGAACAAAGATATCTAAAATTATTAGAAAATGTTGAAAATGGACTAGTATTCAGCAAAGATGGAGATAGAATTTGGAAATGCAGAAACTGCGGACATATTGTAATAGGAAAAAATGCACCAGAAATATGCCCAGTATGTGCACATCCAAAAGCATATTTTGAAATAAAAGCAGAAAATTATTAAAAATAAATCTGAAAAAAATAAGGGATTGAGGGATAATTCTTCAATCCCGTTTTTTTAACAAAATTATTTGAAAAAAATAAAAGCATATGATATAATCAGAAAAACTACAAATACTTAACTAAACAGGCAGTAACAAGCCCAAGGAGGAAACAATGCCAAAATTTTTTGTAAAAGAAGAACAAATACAAGAAAATCAAATAATAATATTAGGACAAGATGTAAACCACATAAAAAAAGTATTAAGAGCAAAAATAGGAGACGAATTGCAAATATGTAACAGTCAAAATGGAGAAAATTTTTTATGTGAAATAGACAATTTAGACGAAGAAAAAATAATATGCCAAATAAAAGAAAAAATACAAGAACAAGTAGAATCAAATATAGAGGTAACAATATTTCAAGGATTACCAAAAGCAGACAAAATGGAATATATAATACAAAAATCAGTAGAACTTGGGGTATATGATATAACACCAGTAGAAATGAAGAGATGCGTTGTAAAACTAAATGAAAAAGACAAATCAAAGAAAATAGAAAGATGGCAAAAAATATCAGAAGTTGCAGCAAAACAATGTGGAAGAGATATAATACCACAAATAAATAATATCATAAATATTAAAAATATATGTAATTTAATACAAAAATATGATATGGTATTAGTAGCATATGAAAATGAAGAAAAAAATACATTAAAAGAACAACTAGAAAATATAAAAAAACAAAATAATTCAAAATCAAAAGTAAAAATTGGAATAATAATAGGACCAGAAGGTGGTCTAGAAGAAAAAGATGTTGAAACATTAAAAGAAAACGGTGCAAAAGTCATAACATTGGGAAGAAGAATATTAAGAACAGAAACAGTAGCATTAAATGTTTTAAGTATAATTATGTATGAATTAGAAAACGAATAATTGTGAAAGGAAGAAATTTATAATGAAAGAAGTAAGTGAAAAATACATGAAAAAAATATATTTAAATGTATTAAAAGCAATCATAATATTATTATATTTTTTTGTATTAAATGTAGCATGTGAAAATGTAAATCCACAATATCTAGAAAAAGGCATAGAATTATGTACAATGATATTATTATTTATATCAATTTTTATTTTTGAGTGGGCATACAGAAAAGATGATGATGACTTGGCTATACAAGGAATAGAAATATTAATATTATCAGCATACACACTAACAAGTCAACACATAACTAAAAAATTTGATTTTCCATTGAAAAACTATCTACTAGTTGCTTCATATATATTTGCAATTTATTTTATTTTAAAATGTATAGTTGTATATACAAAAGGAAGAAAAGAAATGGCAGAAAATCTTAGTGATATAAAAGAAATAGTTCAAAAAGATGAACCTGTAAAAAAAGAGGCAACTAAAAAGAAAAAAGAAGATGTAAAAGAGGAAGAGTTAGAAGAAATAAAAGAAGAAAAAACACAAGAAATAAAAGAAACACCAAAAAAGAAAACAACTACAAAAACAGCAACGAAGAAGAAAGTAACTACGGCAACTCCAACTAAGAAAACAACAACTGCAAGAAAAACAACATCAAAAAGTAAATCAACTTCAAAAAATGAATCAACATCAGAAAGCAAAGCTAATGAATTAGAAAAAAAGCCAACAACTAGAAAAACAACTGGAACAAAAAAAGAAACAGAGAAAAAAGAGGGAACAACTGAAACAAAAAAGAAAACAACAAGAAAACCAAAACAAAAAAGTATTGATGAAAAAATCTCAGAGGAGGAAAAATGATTAGAAGTATGACAGGCTATGGCAAGCAAAGCCTAAGCATAGATGGAAGAGAATATCAAATAGAAATAAAAAGTGTAAACCATAGATATTTAGATATAAATATAAAAATGCCAAAAACACTAAGTTATTTAGAAGACACAATAAAAAAAGAAATATCTGAAAAAATAAAAAGAGGAAAAATAGATGTATTCATAACATTTGAAAATAACAGCCAAGAAGGAAAAAACATCAAAATAAACAAAGAATTAGCCAAACTATACATAAATCAACTAAAAGAATTAGCACAAGAAGAAAAAATATCAAGTAATATAGAAGTAATAGAAATAGCTAAATTTCCAGATATATTAACAATAAAAGTGGACGAAGAAGATGAAAAAATCAAACAAGAAATAATACAAACAACACAAGAAGCAACAAACAAAATTATAGAAATGAAAAACATAGAAGGAGAAAAAATATCACAAGACCTATTACAAAGAATAAGTAACATAGAAAACAAAATAATAGAAATATCTGAAAAATCTACTGGACTTATTCAAGAATATGTAGTAAAATTAGAAAAGAGAATACAAGAAATACTAAAAACAGAAAAAATAGACAAGTCAAGACTAGCACAAGAAGTTGTAATATATGCTGACAAATGTTCAATAGAAGAAGAAATAACAAGATTAAAAAGCCACATATATCAATTTAAAAACTTAATATCTAATAACGAAAACGAAACAATAGGAAAGAAACTAGATTTCATAATACAAGAAATGAACAGAGAAACAAACACAATAGGTTCAAAAGCCAATAATCTAGAAATAACAAATGGAGTTATAGATATAAAAACAGAATTAGAGGATATTAGAGAGCAAATACAAAATATAGAATAGAAGGGATGGAGTATTATGCAATTAATAAATATAGGATTTGGAAATATTGTTTCAGCAGACAGAATAGTGGCAATAGTAAGCCCAGAATCAGCACCAATAAAAAGAATGGTACAAGAAGCAAAAGACAATAAAACAGCAGTAGATGCAACATGTGGAAGAAGAACAAGAGCTGTAATAATAACAGACTCTGGACACATAATTTTATCAGCAGTACAACCAGAAACAGTAGCAGGAAGACTTGACAAAGACATAACAGCAACATCAGCACAATTACAAGAAGAAGACTAAAAAACAACATTAAAAATTAGAAAGTTAAAAAACTTTCATATAATAAAAAGTTGGATAGTAAAAATTAGGAGGTAAACAAAAATGATAGTAAAACCAACAGTTACAGAATTATTAAAGAAAGCTGACAATAGATATGAGCTAGTAATAGCTACTTCAAGAAGAGCTAGACAAATTGCAATGGGAGATGCACCTTTAACAAAAGTTAAAGAAGAATCACCAGTAACATTAGCAGCAAATGAAATAGCAGAAGGAAAAGTATCTATTGTAAGAGAAGAAAATGATGAAGAAACTGAAAATAATGAAACAGAAAACAAACAATAATAACAAAAATAAATAATCAAAACATAGTAAAAAGATAAAGGGGAAACAGATATGCTAGTAATATTATCAGGAGTTTCAGGAGCAGGAAAAGACACAATAAAAAAAGAATTAATAAAGAGAATGGAAGATATAATATCACTTCCATCTTTTACATCAAGAGAACCTAGACCAGGAGAAGAAGAAGGTGTACAATACCATTTTATAAGTAAAGATGAATTTAAAGAAAAAATTAAAAATGGTGAATTTTACGAATATGATTTACACCACGAAAACTATTATGGAACATCTAAAAAATTGATGAATGAAAAAATAGAAAGTGGAAAAATAATTGTAAAAGATATAGAAGTAAATGGAACAGAAAACTTAATAAAAAAATTAGGAAATGATACAAAACTAGTTACTATTTTCTTAAAAGTTGATAAAGAAGAACTAAAAAATAGACTTATAAACAGGGGAGATAATTTATCAGAAGCAGATATGCAACTAAGATTAAATAGATTAGAGTATGAAGAATCTAAAATTGGTTTGTATGATTATGTTATAAAAAATGATGATTTGGAAAAAACTGTTCAAATAATAATGACTATAATTGAAAACGAAAAAAAATTAGAAAACAACAAAAAATAGTAAAAAACCAAAGGTGGTAAAAAATGGGGCTATTAACAGTAATATATATATTAGTATTTTTAGTATTTGCATTAATATTATATGCAGTAATGCAACTAAAACTATTAGGCATAAAAGTAAAAGACTTTTGGGACTTTATAGAAGCAAACCAAATGCTAGACAAGCTAAATAGTTTTGCAAAACAATATCAATCAATGTCACCACAAGAACAAGTAATATACCTAGCAGAAGCAGAAAAAATATTTACAGCATTTGACAAAGTACCAGAAGAGCTATGGGATGAAGAATACGAAAAATATAAACAAGTACTAAAAAAATATAATGATATAAAAATGTTTAGATGGGCATCAAGTTAAAAAACAGTAAATTAATTATGAAAATGAAAAAATAGGGGGAAAAGAAAATGGCAGAAGAAAAGAAAACAAAAAAATTAAGTATATTTTTAAGAATAGTAATAGCGCTATTGATAATATTAGTATTAATTGTAGGAGTAGCATTTTTCTATGTAAAAGGAAAATTAGATAAAATACAAAGAGTAGAATTACCATCAGACGAAGATTTAGGAATAACAGAAACAACAGCACAAAACTTAACAGGATACAGAAACATTGCCATTTTCGGAGTAGATAGTAGATCAGATGATTATGGAGTAGGAAACAGAAGTGATTGTATCATAATAGCAAGTATAAATAATGATACAGGAGCAATAAAATTAATATCAGTATATAGAGATACATATGTAAACATAGAAGGACATGGACTAGATAAAATAACACATGCATATTCATTTGGTGAAGCACCACTTGCAATAAAAACACTTAATACAAATTTAGATTTGAATATAAATGAATTTGTAACAGTAAACTTTGATTCAGTTGCAGAAGCGGTTGATCAATTAGGTGGAGTACAATTAACAATAACATCAGATGAAATAAAATATATAAATGGATATATAGACGAAACATCAAGAGTAACAGGAAAAACATCTTCACACATAACACAACCAGGAACATACACAGTAGATGGAGTACAAGCAGTTTCATATTCTAGAATAAGATATACAGATGGTGGAGATTATAAAAGAACAGAAAGAATGAGAACAGTAATTGAAGCAATGTTTAGCAAATTAAAAACAAAGAGTATAACTGAAATAAACTCATTTGCAGATAAAATATTACCACATGTATATACAAATATATCAGCAACAGATATATTAGCAATGGTACCAAGCATGTCAAAATATAAAGTTACAGAAAGTATAGGATGGCCATATGATACAAAAGGAAAAACAATGAACAGATGGTATGGAATTCCTGTTACACTAGAATCAAATGTTACACAATTACATAAAGAGGCATTTGGAGAAGAAGACTATACACCATCAGACACTGTAAAATCAATAAGTGCAAACATTGTAAAGAAAACAGGATATACAAAATAAAATTAAAAACACTCCATATTTTATATATGGAGCTTTTTTAAGCATTACATTTGAAGGAGAAAAATATGAACTTAAAAATAAAAAGAATTCTATTTGGAATTTTAACAATAATAACATGTATAATAATATTTATATTTTCTAATCAAAATGGAGAAAAATCTGGATTAACAAGTAGAGGATTTGTAAGAAAGATAGTTGAAATTACTGGAATTACAAATGATTTGAATGAAGAAGAAAAAGAAGAGGTAATAGAAAATTGCCAATTTGTTGTTAGAAAATTAGCACATTTTTCAATATATGCTATATTGGGAATAAATATATTAGGGTTTGTTAATACATATAAAAATTTTAAATTTAAAAGTCAAATTGAAATAACATTATTTTCTGGTTTTTTATATGCAGTATCAGATGAATTTCACCAAATGTTTTCGGGTGGAAGAACTGCATCACCAAAAGATGTATGTATTGATACGTTAGGGGTACTGTTTGGAATAGGAATTTTTTTACTTATAAAAAAATTGATAAAAATGACGTATACTAAAAGTTGTATACAAAATAAATAAAGGTATTGACAAAAATAGACAAATTTCTTATACTATGTATAGTATAAGAAATAAAAATAAAAGGGATGAAAATTAAGATGACTGAAAACGTTGAAATACTACACACACACACACACACACACACACACACACACAGGTGGTTTAAAGGATTATAAAAGTACATATATATAAACTTATTAAGGCAGGGATATTTACTATAACACTAACTGATACTGTTAGTGCATGGGATGTTACTGCCTATTACTCGTGCGAAAAAAATGGAAAAAAGTAAAAAAGTGTTTTAAATAATTGCTTTTTTATTTAAAGTATTATATAATTAAAAATAGAGTAAACTTATGATTTGAAAATAAGCTTAATAGGGGGATTTGAAGTGGACGTAAATGGAGTAAATGACTACAACATAGCATTAGATAATGATGTTGTAGATAATAAAAGACCAGTTAATACCACAATAAAAAATAATAAAGTTAAAATAAAGATTGAAAACATAGTAAAAAGAATAATAGATATTTGTGGTGGTTTAATAGGAACAATTGCATTAATACCATTAACAATTATAATATACATAGCTAGGATAGTTTTACATGAAAATGATGGACCGATATTTTATGAGCAATTAAGGATTGGCAAAAATGGAAAAACTTTTAGAATGTATAAATATAGGTCAATGGTAATAGGTGCAGATGAAAAATTAAAAAAATATTTAGAAGAAAATGAAGAAGCAAGAATAGAGTATAAAAAGTATAAAAAGTTGAAAAATGACCCAAGAGTTACCAAAGTAGGAGAGTTTATAAGAAAGACTAGTTTGGACGAATTTCCTCAATTTATTAATGTTCTAAAAGGCGATATGAGTTTGGTAGGACCTAGACCTTATCTGCCAAGGGAAAAAGAGGATATGGGTGATTATTATGATTGCATTATTCAAGCTAGACCAGGTGTTACTGGATATTGGCAAATTGCTGGTAGAAGTGATGTTACATTTGATGATAGATTGAAAATGGATTATAATTATATTCAAAATAAGAATTTGAAGACTGATTTAAAATTGTTAGGAAAAACAGTTTTAAATGTTGTAAAAAAAGAAGGAGCAATTTAAAATAATAATTTTAGATATAAATTTGGAGGTAGAAAAATGAAAATTGCAGTAGCAGGAACAGGATATGTTGGTTTATCATTAGCAACATTATTAAGTCAAAAAAATGAGGTAGTTGCATTAGATGTTATACCGGAAAAAGTAGAGAAAATTAATAATAGAATTTCACCAATTCAAGATGAATACATAGAAAAATATTTTAATGAAAAAGAGTTAAATTTAAAAGCAACATTGGATTATAAAGAAGCATTTGAAGGAGCAGAATTTGTTATTATAAGTACTCCCACAAATTATGACGAAGAAAAAAACTTCTTTGATACATCAAGCGTAGAAGATATAATAGAAAAAGTATTATCAACGAATGATAAAAATATAACAATGGTTGTTAAATCAACTATACCAGTAGGATATATTGAAAAGGTCAGAGAAGAATATGTGACTGATAGAATATTTTTTAGTCCTGAATTTTTAAGAGAAGGAAAGGCATTGTATGATAATTTATACCCTTCAAGAATAATTGTTGGAAATAAAGGCGAAAAAGGTAAAGAATTTGCAGAGTTATTAAAAGAAGCTGCTCTAAAACAAGATGTAGAAACTTTATTTATGAATAGTACTGAAGCAGAAGCAGTAAAATTATTTGCAAATACATATTTGGCATTAAGAGTTGCATATTTTAATGAATTAGATACATATGCAGAAATTAAGGGATTGAATACAAAAGATATAATTCAAGGCGTTGGGTTAGACCCAAGAATTGGAACACATTATAATAATCCTTCATTTGGATATGGTGGATATTGTTTACCAAAGGATACAAAACAATTGCTCGCTAATTATAAGGACATTCCACAAAATTTAATTGAAGCAATTGTAAATTCAAATAAAACAAGAAAAGAATTTATTACAGATGAAATATTGCAAAGAAAACCAGAAGTTGTTGGAATTTATAGACTAACAATGAAATCAGGATCAGATAATTTTAGATCAAGTGCAATACAAGATATTATTAAAAAGTTAAAAGCAGAAAATCAAAAAATTATTATATATGAACCTACACTGAATACAGATGAGTTCAACGGCTGCGAGGTTGTTAGTGATTTAGAAAAATTTAAAGATATTAGTTCAGTAATTATGGCAAATAGATTGGAAGAAAAATTGATGGATGTTAAAGAAAAAGTTTATACAAGAGATTTATTTGCAAGAGATTAAAAGGGGAAAAAATGGATAAAGAGAAAAAGAAAATTTGTTTAATATCTTCTTCTGGAGGACATTTTGAACAGTTGTTAATGCTTAGAAAACTTAGTGAAGAGTTTAAGGTTTTTATTGTAACTGAAAAAACAGAATATAATAAAAAAGATAAAAAAATTAATCATTATCTTATACAAGTAAATAGAAAAGAACCGTTATTTATATTGAAAATGTTTGTTAATCTGATCAAATCATTATATATTTATATTATGGAAAAACCGGATGTTATAATAAGTACAGGAGTTTTGGCTACAATTCCAATGCTTTTTATTGGGCATGCTTTTCATAAAAAGGTTATATACATAGAATCATTTGCTAAAATTAATAGTCCAACACAAACAGGAAAATTAATTTATAATAAAAAGATAGCAGATAGATTTTATGTCCAATGGCCAGACATGTTAAAAATATATCCAGATGCAATATATAAAGGAGGGATATATTAATGATTTTTGTTACAGTAGGTTCACAGAAATTTCAGTTTAATAGATTGCTAAAAGAAGTAGATAAGTTAATTAAAAAAAATATAATAAAAGAAGAAGTTTTTGGACAGATTGGAGTAAGTGATTATAAACCTAAGAATTACAACTATAAAGAATTTATGACACAAGAAGAATTTAATGGTTATATAGATAAGTCGGACATTATAATAACACATGCTGGAACTGGAGTAATTGTCAATGCCATAAAAAAAGAAAAGAAAGTAATTGGTGTTCCAAGATTGGCAAAATATGGCGAGCACGTAGATGATCATCAAATTCAATTAATAAAAGAGTTTACAGAAATGAATTTTATAGAAGAATGTAATGATATTGAAGAGTTAGAAGAAAAAATAAAAAAAATAAAAAATAAGAATTTTACAAAATATAAAACTAATAACGATGAATTTTTACAAAATATAAAAGAATATATAGAGGAAATATAAGATGAATAAGAAAGAGTTAATAGTGAAAATTAAATATAGTCTAAGATTTATTCCAGACGTAGCATATGTGAAACTTTATTTTAGATTAAAATTGAAAAGAAAACTTGATTTAAATAATCCAAAAACGCTTAATGAAAAGCTACAATGGCTAAAATTTAATTATAGAAAACCATTTTTTTCTTTTGTATCAGATAAATATACTGTTAGAAAATATGTACAAGAAAAAATTGGAGAAAAATATTTAATCCCACTACTTGGGAAATATGATAAATTTGAACAAATTGATTTTGAAAATTTGCCAAATCAATTTATTATAAAATGTAATCATGACTCGGGTGGATATTATGTTTGTAAGCAAAAAGAAAACTTTGACGAAAAACAAGCAAAGAAAACAATTGAAAATCATTTAAAAAGAAATTTTTATTATATAGGAAGAGAATGGCAGTACAAAAATATTAAACCATGTGTACTTGTGGAAAAATTAATGCTTGATGAAAAAAATGAATTGCCGGAAGATTATAAGATAACATGCTTTAATGGAAAAGTAGATAATATAATGGTTTGCAAAGATAGATTTTCAAAAGAAGGAGTAAAATTTTATTTCTTTGATAAAGATTGGAACTTTTTAAGGTATAATTATGGAGATGAGAAATTACCAGAAGGATTTTCTTTAAAAAAACCACAAAATTTAGATGAAATGGTCAAAGTGGCAGAAAAATTATCAGAAGATTTTTTATATGCTAGAATAGATTTATATGACATAAAAAATAAAATTTATTTTGGAGAAATAACTTTATCGCCAAATTCAGGATTTGATACTGATATTACATATAATACAGATAAAATTTTGGGAGAAAAGTTACAAATAAAAGAATATACTAAATAAAAAGGAATTATAATAAGATGAAGAAAGTATTAATGTTAGGCCCGGCAAGAGATGTAAAAGGAGGAATGACATCAGTTGTTGATAACTATTATGAATATGGGTTAGATAAAAAAGTGGAATTGAAATACATAGAAACAATTAATGATAAAAGTAAAATATCCAAATTTATAAGTGAAAAAAGGGGATATAAAGAATTTAAAAAAGTCATTGATAAATTTGATATTGTACATATTCATATGGCTTCAAGAAGAAGTACTTTTAGAAAAGGAAAGTATGTAAAAATTGCAAAAAACAAAGGAAAAAAAGTAATTATTCATTTGCATGGAGCAGAATTCAAAGTTTTTATAAATGAATGTAACTTTAAACAAAGGCAATACGTAGAAGAAATTTTAAATCTTGCTGATAGAATTATTGTTTTATCTGAAGAATGGAAAGAATATATGGAAACATTAATCAGAGATAAAGATAAAATTATTATAATTCACAATGCGATAATTATTCCAAAAGATTTTAATAAAAATTTGGATACACAAAAAATTTTATTTTTAGGAAGAATTGGAAAAAGAAAAGGTATATATGATTTGATAGATGTTTTTAAAAATATTATATATAAATATCCTAATGCACATTTATATGTTGGGGGAGATGGAGAAGTTGAAACATTAAAAAAAATCATAAAAGATAATAAATTAATTGGCAATGTATCATATATAGGATGGACTTCAGGCAAAGAAAAAGAAAAATATCTAAAAGAATGTAGTTTTTTTTGCCTTCCATCATATAACGAAGGTATGCCTATGGCATTGATAGAAGGAATGGCATATAAAAATATAGCTATTTCAACCAATGTAGGTGGAATTCCTAGATTAATAGAAGATGGAGTAAATGGCTTTTGTATAGAACCAGGGGATAAAGAGAGATTACAACAAATATTAGAAAAATTATTAAATAAAGATAATTCGGATAGACGAGAACAAATTTCGATTAATGCAAGAAAAACAATAAAAAATAAGTTTGATATAAAAAAAAATATAGAGAATCTATTAAAAATATATAATGAAATGGGGTAAAACAATGAAAAAAATAGGTATATGTGCTTGTTATGATAATTACAATTATGGTAGTATGTTACAAGCGTTTGCTACACAAAAAATGATTACTCAACTAGGGTATGAGAACGAGTTTATAGTATATAAAAAGGAAAAAAATCTGCAATATATTTTTAAATCAATTCCAAGAGCAATGAATGGATATTTTATTAGCTCAAAGGCAAATGAAATTAAAAGAAAAAGAGAAATCAATAGACATCCCAAAGTAAAAGAAAATATAGAAAGAAGAAAACAAGAATTTAAAAAGTTCGAAAATAGGTATTATGAAAAATTTTCAGATGAATATATAGGATTTAACGAATTAAAAAGAGGAGCAAAAAAATATTCTTCGGTTCTTGTTGGCAGTGATCAATTATGGTTACCAATTGGTTTAGAAAGTAACTTTTACAATTTAATGTTTGTACCAGATAATATAAATAAAATTTCATATGCAACTAGTTTTGGAGTTTCACAAATCCCATGGTATCAAATAGGAAGAACACGTAAATATTTAAGACGAATTAATTATTTAAGTACAAGAGAATTAAAAGGGAAAGAAATTATAAAAAAAATAGCAAATATTGATGCAAAAGTGGTAGTTGATCCAACATTATTGTTTAATGGAGAAGAATGGGAAAAACTTATACCAGTGGAAAAAATAATTAATGAGAAGTATATATTTTGTTATTTTCTGGGAAAAGTAACAAAATATAGGGATGAAGTAAAAAAATTAGCAAAGAAGAAAAATTTAAAAATAGTAATATTACCACATTTAGATGATTTTGTTGAGTACGATGAAACTTTTGGAGATTATAGATTATATGATGTTGATCCAGCAAAATTTGTAAATTTAATTAGAAATGCGGAATATGTTTGCACAGATTCCTTTCATGGTACAGTTTTTTCTTTATTAAATCACAAGAAATTTATGACTTTTAATAGATTTAATGAAAAAAGCAAAAACTCTAGAAATTCAAGAATAGATAGTTTATGTATACAAATTAGCATTAAAGATAGAAGATTTAATAAAGATATTTTTGATATAGATAAAGAAATAGATTATCAGGAAATAGACAATAAAATAGAAGAATTAAGAAAAAAATCTAAAAATTTTTTAGAGATAGCATTAAAAAACAATATGGAGTAAAATATGATAGAAATTAAAAATAAAGCAGAATGTTCAGGTTGTACTGCTTGCAAAAATATATGTCCTAAAAACGCAATAAAAATGGAAGAAGATGTAGAGGGATTTAAATATCCTAGTATTAATAAAGAAAAATGCATTGAATGTAATTTATGTGAAAAAGTATGTCCAGTTAAAAAAAATAAAAATATTAATAAGAGTGAAATTGATCCGATAGCGTATACTATGAGAGTTAATGATAATAATATTCTTAAAAATAGCACTTCAGGTGGTTTTTTTACACCTTTATCTAAATATATATTAGAAAAAAATGGGATAGTTTTTGGGGTTGGATATGATGAAAAATTAAAAGTAATTCATAAGAAAATTGATAAAAACGAAAAAATAAAAGATGTAATTGGCTCAAAATATGTTCAAAGTGAATTAGGAGAATCATTACAAGAGGTAAAAAGATATTTAAATGAAGATAGAATAGTATTATTTTCTGGTACACCATGTCAAGTGGCGGGATTAAAAAGTTTTTTAGATAAAGATTATAAGAACTTAATTACATTAGATCTTGTTTGTCATGGAACACCAAGTCCAAAACTATGGAAGGATTATATTAGTTTTCAAGAAAAAAATATAAATCAAAAGTTAAAAGTGCGTTTTTTAGAAATAAAACTTATGGATATCACAGTGGAACAATGAAATTAATATTTGAAAATGGAAAAGAATACTATGGTAGTGCAAGAATAGATTTTATGTTAAAAAGTTTCTTTAGTGAAATATGTTCAAGACCATCTTGTTATAAGTGTGCCTTTAAAACAAGAACACACTGTTCAGATTTTACAGTATTTGATTCTTGGAATATTGATAAAATTGTAGAAGGAATGAAGGATGACGATAAAGGATATACAAATGTATTAATTAATTCGAATAAAGGAATACAAATATTCAACGAATTACAAGGGATTACAAAATATAAAGTTGATATTAATAAAATTATACAACTTGATGGGTCCATGGTAGAAAATAGTAAAAAACCTAATAAATATAGAAATCAGTTTTATCAGTCTTTAAATAAGATTGGAATAAAGAAGACAATTAATAAATATTTAAAAATAACGACAAAAGATTATATTATTGAAAAAAGTAAAATTTTATTATATAATTTAAATGTTATATATTATTTGAATAAAATAAAGAGAAAAATAAAAAAGTGAGGAAAAATGGAAAAAAAAATATCAATAATAATACCAGTCTATAATGCAGAAAAATTTATAAAAAGGTGTCTACTATCTGCGATTAATCAGACTTATAAAAATTTAGAAATTATATGTATAGATGATGGGTCTAATGATGATTCAAGTAATATAATAGAAGAATTAGCCCAAAAAGACAATAGAATAGTATTAATTAGACAAAAAAATCAAGGTGTTTCAATCGCAAGAAATAATGCTATTGAAAGTTCAACCGGTGATTATATAATGTTTTTAGATAGTGATGATTATATGGAAAAAAACATGTGCGAAATTATGTTAAAAGCAATAAATGAATTAAAAGTAGATGTTGTTAGGTGCAATTATAAAAGGGTATATGAAAATGGGATTAAGTTCAATAATAAATATAATAATTTACAAGTAGGATATAAATTTAATAAAGAAGAAATTATTGGTGAAATATTACCAGAATTTATTAAAGGGAATATAAGATCTTATTTATGGCTACTTATAATAAAAGCTGAAATAATTAAAGAAAAAGACATAAAGTTTATTCCAAATATAAAGATGATGCAAGATAAATTATTTTATATTAAGCTTTTACAGAATATAAATTCAATATATCAAATAGATAATTGTTGTTATAATTATTTTTGTAATTCAAATAGTACAATACAATCAAAAGAAAAAGTTTTTTTAAGAATAGATGCAATTTTAAAGGTTTTTGATATATTAAAACAAGATATGGTTGAAAATAATTATTTTACAGAAAAATTGTATTTTGAAATGCAAAAAGCAACTTTATTACATATAATTTCTCAAATTGAAACAGCAATAGAATATAAATATTCAAAGAAATTACTTATAAATAAATTAAATGAATGTAGAAAAAATGAAAATTATAGTAATATGTTAATTATATTAAATAAAAAAAAGTATAACATTAATATATGGGACAAGTTGTTATTAAAGGCTGTATACAAGAAAAAATATGATAGATTATTTTGGTATTTAAAACTTAAGCTTTCAATAAAAAAAATAAGAAATGGATTTGTGGAAAATGTTAGAAGAAAAAAAACTAAATAAATTTAATATGTATTTATATATGTTTTCATATACATTAATATTAATGAATACAATGCTTGGACAAATAAAATTAATAAGTGGAATTCTTAGTACTCTAAGTGATATCTCTATAATTTTATTAATTTTTAAATGTGTAATTCAATCTCAAAAATATAAAAAGAGAACTGTTATGTTGATTTTTCTCACATTAACTGTTGTTATATTATCATATATAAAATCAAATGAAAATGCACTTATTAAACTTGTACTATTAATAGTTGCAAGCTATGGTATAGAATTTGAGAAAATAGTAAAATACGATATAAAACTTAAAACAATATTAATGGTAATAGTTATTACGGCATATAATCTTGGTTTAACAACAATTTTTATTAAATATAGAGAAGATCGGAACAATTAGAAGTTCAATGGGTTTTTCACATCCAAATGTTTTTGGAACTTTTGTATTATCAATCATGTCAGAATATATATATTTAAGATATAGAAAATTAAATATATTGGATGTAGCAATTATTGTAATAGCGATTTGGATAATAGGATATTATGCAGATAGCAGGACTTCACAAATGTGCCTAGGTATATTAATAATTTTTTGTTTATTTGTAAGAAAAAATGAAAAAAAATTTGGAAAAAAAATAAATAATGTAGTTTCAAATACATTTTTTATATGTGCTGCTATATCATTTATTAGTGCATTTTTATATAGTAGAAATAATTGGCTAATGATAAAAATTAATGAAATTATTACAGGAAGGTTGAATTTTATAGTTCAGTTTTTTAAAGAATATAAAATATCAGCATTTGGAAATGAAATAATTATCATAGGAACAAAATTGAGTAGTGAAACAGGATTAAAACCATGGATATTAGATAATGCATATTCTTTAATTTTGTTAAGATATGGAATAATAACATTTTTAATGCTAGGAGTTTATTTAAATTTATTTTTTAAAAAAGCATATGAAAATAAAGAATATATTATTATTTCAATTATGTTAGTATTTTTACTTTTCGGTTTACTAGAAAGTGGAATAGTTAAAGTTGAATATAATATTTTTTGGTTATATTTTTCTAAATTACTATATGACAAAAAAACAAATTAAAATTAATCAATATTAATCAATATATAAAGGAGGGAAAAGGTAATATTTACCATAAAATAAAAAATGAGCAAGTTAGCGAAAAACTTTATTTATAATATTATTTATCAGGTATTAATTTTAATTTTACCACTTATTTCAGCACCATACATATCTAGGATATTAGGTGCTGAAGGAATAGGAACATATTCTTACACATATTCTATTGTTTCATATTTTGTTATGTTTGCAATGTTAGGAATTAATAATTATGGTAATAGATTAATAGCACAGACAAGGGATGATAAAGAAAAATTATCTATTAATTTTTGGAGTTTATATATATTAGAGTTTATAATTACTGCTATTGTTCTTATTGCATATATTATTTTTATTACTTTTATTATAAAAGAAGATAAATTAATGTATATTCTGCAATTCGGATATATATTAAGTAGTTTTTTTGATATTAATTGGTTCTTTTTTGGAATTGAAGAATTTAAAATTACTGTTACAAGGAATACAATAATAAAAATACTATCATTTGTTTTATTATTTATTTTTGTAAAAACAAAGTCAGATATATATATATATACAATTATTTTAGTTATAAGTAATTTTATATCGAATATTGTTTTGTGGCCTTTTATATTTAAAAGAATTAAAAAAGTAAAAATATCGTTTAAAGATATTTTCAAGCATTTAAAACCATGTATAATTTTATTTATACCAGTTATTGCAGTTAGCTTATATAAAAAAATGGATAAAATAATGTTAGGAATAATGAGTACAAAACTAGAAGTAGGATTTTATGAAAATGCAGAAAAAATTATTAGTATTCCATTAGCAATAATTACAGCTTTAGGAACTGTAATGTTACCTAGGATGTCTAATATAATTGCGAATGGAGATGAAAAGAAATTCAAAGAATATATAAGTAAATCTATGGAGTTTATAATATTTTTGGCTTCTCCTATTGTATTGGGATTGATTTCTATTGCAAAGGAATTTGCACCAGTATATTTTGGAAATGAATTTTATAAAACTGGGTATTTAATAGAAATTTCATCAATTACTATATTGTTTATATCTTGGGCAAATGTTATTAGAACACAATATTTGATACCAAAAGAAAGAGATAAAGAATATATAAATTCAGTTATAATGGGAGCAATAGTAAATTTGATTTCTAATTTATTATTAATACCAAAATTCAATTCTATTGGTGCAAGTATTGGAACAGTATTAGCTGAATTTACAGTAATGTTTATACAAACAATTAGTATAAAAAAATATTTACCAATACAAGAATATGTAAAAAATAATTATAAATTTTTGGTTAAAGCAATAATTATGTTTTGTGTACTATACCATTTGAATTTTGTGAATATGAATAAAATTATAAACATGATATTACAGATTGGTGTAGGAATAATTATATATTCTATTTTAAATTATAGATATATATTTAAATTAATAAATTTTGATAAAATATTTATAAATAGGAGAAAAGATGATAAGGTACAATAAGAAAAATAAAATTATTATTTTAATGTTTTTTTTAAGTATTTTCATAATTTTTGCTATATTAAACTTTACAAATAATAAGCAAGATATTATAAAATTAACCATTATAAATAAAAAAGGAAGTACATATGAATATCCAGATGTTAAATATATTATAGAATATAATAATGTATTTATACCTATGAATGAAACATTAAGTGGAATTTTTTGAGATGAATATAAAAATGAACCATATCAAAAGATAAATTATAAAAATACAATAATAAGCATTGATTTAAAAAATAATCTAATAATATTACCAAATAAAACAACAATTAATGGCTATGAAGTTGATAATACAGTTGAAGTTGAAATAGAAGAAATAAATAATGAAAAATATATTCCACTATATTTAATTGCAAATTTACCTGAAGTTATAGCAAAAGTAGATAACAAAGAAGTTTATAATTGTAAAAGTAACATTTCTGGCATAGAGGCGTTAAATAAAAATATAGATAGACATAAAATAATTATAATTACAGATTATAAACAAAAGAGAACAAGTACAGAAAGTTATATTGGAGAAAGGAAAGGAGCAATTTGGAGAGAAGAGGCAATAAAAAAAATAGAGAAATACAGAAAGAAACTAATAAATATAGAATTAAAAAATAAATACAATATTAGTATAACAAATACAAAATTAGATATAAAAATGAATAATAATATGTTTAATTTTGGAACAGCAATTAATCAAATGAAAACAGAAAAATTAAATAGAAAATATTTTAATTTAATTTTAAGCGAGAATTCATATAAATGGGGAGTAGTTGAACAATATGGATATAATACTGCAAACAAATTATATGATTATTCTGAAAAAAATAATTATGGCTTAAAGGCTCATAATTTATGGTGGGATTATATTTATAGTAACCAACTTAAAGAAATTGTTAAATCAGAAGACAAAGAAAAGTTGACTTTTGAATATATTTATAATAAATATAATTTAAGAGAAATAAATATAGAACAGGCAAAAGAATTAATTAATATTTTGAAAAAAAAATTTGAAAGTATAGTATATGAACACATAGAAGATGAAGTGAATAGATATCCGAATGTTTTAGAATGGGATGTAGTTAATGAAACAGTTAATTTTCAATATTTTAAATATTATTTATATGATGAAAAATTACTTACGGACAATCAATTTTTAACTACTACAACAAAATATAATGAAAAGTATATTGAAAATGAAGAATACTATAATTTTATTAGTAATTGTTTTAGTAAAGCAAGAGAATATAATAAAAATGCTAAAATGGTATTAAATGATGAAAAAATAAAAGGATATTTTAATAGTAGATCAGCAGAAGAAATAAAAACAATATTAAAAAGGATAAATAATAATATAGATGTTTTTGGAATACAATGTCATATAAATAATAATTATAGTGTTAGCCCACAGAGTATATATAATCAAGTTGCCAAATGAAAATTATAAATCAAAAATAAAGTTATCAGAGAAAGAAAAAAATATTTGTGATAGAGTAATTAATAAATTTAAAAAATTTACAACAAAAGAACTTGTTGATTATATGCATAAAGAAAAAGCATATACAGATACTAAAACAAATGATATTATAAATTTTAGTTATGCAAAATTTGTAAATATATAATAATAGGATTTAGAAAAAAATAAAAATAGATTGAATAAATGTTATATATAAACATTTATTCAATCTATTTTTATATTTTATAAAAGTGTAGCAAAAATTATTCAAATAAATATATTTTTTTTCAAAATTACTTGATACAAAACTATCAATATGATAGAATAACAACATACAATTTAAAGAAAAAATAAAAGGAGAAAAAAATGGAAGAAATCGATTTAAAAGAACTATTAAGCTTATTTTGGAGCAAAAAAACACAAATAATATTAATAATATTAATATTCATGTTAATAGGAGTAATCTACACAGTAGGATTTGTAACACCAAAATACACATCATCAACAACACTACTATTAGCAACATCAGAAAACTCAACAACAAAATCAAGCACAATAACAACAACAGACATAACATTAAACTCTAAATTAGTATCAACATACACTTTATTAATACAAAGCAAAAGCGTATTAAGCCAAGTTATATCAAACTTACAAATGGACATAAGTGAAGAAGAACTAAAAAATAGCATAACAGTAACACAAGAAAAAGACACAGAAATAATAAAAATATCTGTAACAAACGAAAATGCAGCAACAGCAGAAAAACTAACAAATGAAGTAGCAAAGATTTTTATGCAAAAAGTACAAGAAATATATAAAATCAACAATGTCCAAGTTGTAGACAAAGCAGAACTAGAAACAGAACCATCAAACATAAACCATTCAAAAGATATATTAATATTTACATTTGTAGGACTAGTATTAGCGGTAGGATATGTTTTAGTAGCAAATATGTTAGATACAACAATAAAATCAGCAGAAGAAGTTGAAAAACAATTCAAAGTACCAGTTCTTGCATCAATACCATTATATAACTTTGAACCTGTAAAGAGCAAAGGAGGAAAGAAAAAATAATGAAAACGAAAAGAGAATTAATAACACAAAGAGATCCAAAATCTCCTGTATCAGAAGTATTTAGAACATTAAGAACAAACATACAATTCATGAATGCAAATAAAAAATTAAAAACTTTATTAATAACATCAACATTCCCAAGTGAAGGAAAAAGTTGGGTTGCATCAAACTTAGCAGTAACATTTGCACAAGCAGATAATAAAGTTATATTAATAGATGCAGATATGAGAAAAGGAAGACAATACATAATATTTGGAGCATCACCAAGACCAGGTCTTTCAAACTATTTATCTGGAATGGATGTTGAAGATGGACAAGAACCAGATGTAACAGATTACTTACAAAAAACAGATATAGAAAACTTATTAATAATGACAGCTGGAAACATACCACCAAATCCATCTGAATTATTAGTATCACCACAAATGAACAAATTACTAGAAGATTTAAAACAAGCATGTGACATAATCATAATAGATGGAACACCATGTGAATTAGTAACAGACTCTGTAATATTATCAAGAATAGTTGATTCAACAGTTATTGTAACAGCACATAAAGAAACTAAAAAAGAAAACCTAGAAAAAATAATAAGAAATATTCAGCATGTAGGTGGACATTTAGCAGGTGTTGTTGTAAACAAAATGCCAATATCTGTTAAGAAATATAATGAAAAATATTATTATAATAGTGCAACAGGTTCAACTTTAAATCAAACAACAAGTAGAAGAGAAATAAAAGAAAAAGCTTCTAATATATTAAAACAAAATGACGATATGTACAAAGAAAAGAAAATTGAACAAAGAAAATCAAATACAACTAATGTGAACGATGATTATGAATCAGAAAATAAAATGGAAAAACCAAGTTTTATTAAAAATAATAATTCAGGAGTAGACTTAGATAGGTCAAAAGATATATTAAATCAAATTAATTCATATTTAGATAATGAAAAGAAAAATTTACGCTAGAACAGAAGAAAGAGGAGAGCAAAAATGATAGACTTTCATACACATATATTACCAAATATAGATGATGGAGCAAGAAATATAGAAGAAACAATAGAATTAATAAAAGAAGCAAAACAAGCAGGATTTGACGAAATAATATTAACATCACATTACATTGAAAATTATTATGAAACAGATGTACCAGAAAGAGATATGTGGGTAAAAGCTATAAGTGATAATTTGAATGCAAAAGGAGTAGATATAGACTTATATTTAGGAAATGAAATTTATATATCTAATAATATGATGCAATTATTAATAGATGGTAAAGCATCAACAATAAATAATAGTTGTTATGTTTTATTTGAAATGCCATTAAATGCTGAGCCAATGGACTTATACAATGTCATATATTCTTTACAAGAGAATAAACTAATACCAGTATTGGCTCATCCTGAAAGATATTCATTTGTACAAAAAGAGCCTGAATTAATATATGATTTAATTCAAAAAGGTGTATTAATGCAAGCAAACTATGGAAGTATATTAGGACAATATGGTAAAAAAGCAGAATTTATTGTTAGAAAATTTTATGAAAACAATATGATACACTTTTTAGGAAGCGATGTACATAGACCAAATACAATATATAAAAGAATACCAGATGCAATTGCAGAAATAAGTGCAATTATTGGAGATGAAAAGGTTAGAGAATTAACAACAACTAACCCAAAACTTGTATTACAAAATAAAAGAATAGATGTAGAAGAGCCAATAGAATTTAGCTTGACATTTAAAGAAAAAATGATGATGCTTTTGAAAAATTTTAAAAAATAGGAGGAAACTTAAAGATGAGAAAGTACTTTGGAACAGATGGCATAAGAAGAATTGCCAATACAGAACTTACACCTGAATTAGTATACAAAGTAGCAAAAGCAGGAGCATACGTTCTATCAAAACATACAGACCATACACCAACAATATTAATAGGAAGAGATACAAGAATATCAGGAACATTAATAGAAAGTGCAATGGTAGCTGGATTTCTAAGTTATGGCGCAAATGTAAAATTGTTAGGAGTTATACCAACACCAGCAGTTGCATATTTAACAAGAAAATTACAAGCAGATGCAAGTGTTGTAATATCAGCTTCACACAATACATTTGAATTTAATGGAATAAAATATTTTAGCAATAAAGGTATGAAAATACCAGATAGTCTTGAAGAAGAAATAGAAGAAGTAATGGACTCTGGAAAAATAGACGAATTAACTGCAATAAGCAGTAAAATTGGTGTATCTGAATACAGAGCAGATTTATTAGATGAATATGTATATTTTTTCAGAAAGAATTTTGATGACAACTTTGAAAAAATAAATAAAGACAATTTTGTTGTAGGAATCGACACAGCAAATGGAGCAACATCAGTAGTTGCAGAAAAAGTATTCAAAGCATTAGGAATAAAATACAAAATAATAAATAATTATCCAGATGGAATAAACATAAATGAAAATTGTGGTTCAACACATCTAGAATCATTAAAAAAATTTGTAGTTGAAAACAAATTAAGCCTTGGAGTTGCATATGACGGTGATGGCGACAGATGCCTAGCAGTAGATGAAAAAGGTAATGAAATAGATGGTGATATAATAATGGCAATTGTATCAAACTATCTAAGGAAAAAAGGAAAACTAGCAAAAGATACAATTGTTGCAACAGTAATGAGTAATTTGGGATTACACAAATATGCAAGAGATAATGGATTAGAATTAGTTCAAACAAAAGTTGGAGATAGATATGTATTAGAAGAAATGCTAAAAGATGGTTACAACTTAGGTGGAGAACAATCTGGACACGTAATTTTATTAGACTACAATCCAACAGGTGATGGAATTTTAACATCATTAATGTTAATTCAAGCAATATTAGAAGAAAACGAGACATCATCAAAAATGACTGAAATAATAAAATTATATCCACAAGTATTGATAAATGCAAAAGTAAGCTCAGATAAAAAATATGATTATGAAAAAGATGATGAAATTAAAAATGCAATAGAAAAATTAGAAAAAGAATTTGCTGGAAATGGTAGAGTATTAATCAGACCTTCTGGAACAGAACCATTAGTAAGAGTTATGATTGAAGGAGAAGACCAAGAATATATTACGAAAAAGGCAAGAGAAATTGCAGATTTAATAGAAGAAAAATTAAAATAAAAAATTGCAGTTAAAATAAAATAACAATAAATATATTTTATAAAAAATAAATATAAATAAAACAAAAGAAAAAAGGGGGAAATATAGATGTTTGTATTTGATTTAACAAATCTATTAACATTATTTTTAGTAACTATTGTCACAGTATTATTCATTTATTTATCACAAGAATTAAAGAAAAGTATGGTTGCAGTAATTCCATTATTTGCATTTGTGGTAGACTTAGTAATACATACAATTCAAACATTAACATTAAAACAAGAATATTCATATTTGTTTGGAACATTAACAGCTAATATGGCAATAGATTTTGCGTTTTTACTAGTAACATTTTTAGCATATTTATGGGCTGACAATGTAGAAGCAAAAGAATTCAACAAAAAGACAATCAATAGTAAAGGAATTGATTGGTTATTTAAAGAAATTTAAAAATATTGGTTACCATTATAAGAAAAAAAGTTGCTATCTAGGTGGTAATATATCAATATTTAAGGTCAAAGACCCAATGGTAGACCCCAGATATGTTTTTGACTAAAAATATTGATATATTACCACACCTATATAGCAACTTTTTTATAGCTGAAACCAATATATTATTTTTTTATTTTAAAAGTATTGCAATTTGTTAAAATTGTGATATAATAATATGCAAATCGAAAAAAACAAAAGTCAGGACAACACGAAATATAAAATAACTTAAAGAGAGCCAGAGGGTGCTGAAAATCTGGTAAGTAAAAATATTTTGTTATCACCTAACTGTTTTTGAACTGAACAAAATAAAAAAGAAGTAAGTTCAAACGTAAATCTGCGTTAAAGATAAATGAGAGAATAATGTAAAAGCATAAATATTTATAAATCTAAAAAAGATTAAATAATAAAAATAAAAGCGGAAACATTATTAAAATAGGTGGTACCGCGGAATAAAGCTATTTCGTCCTAGAAAACTAGGACAGAAGTAGCTTTTTATTTTTACAAAAAATAAAGGAGGAATTTTTATGTACAAAAAAGTAGAACTAAAAGACGGCTTTGTAGGAATGGAAAGAGAAGTCGCAGAAAACTGGAAGAAAAAAGATATAATCAAGAAAAACTTTGACATGAACAAAGGAAAAAGATATTTCACATTTTATGATGGACCACCAACAGCAAATGGAAAACCACATGTTGGACACATCGAAACAAGAGTTATGAAAGACATAATACCAAGATATAAAGTTATGAAAGGATATCAAGTTATAAGAAAAGCTGGATGGGATACACACGGACTACCAGTTGAACTTGAAATAGAGAAAAAACTTGGAATTTCAGGAAAACAACAAATTGAAGAATACGGTGTTGAAAAATTTGTCAAAGAATGTAAAGAAAGCGTTTTCACATATGTGCATATGTGGGAAGAAATGACAAACAAAGTTGGATACTGGGTTGATATGGAACATCCATATGTAACATACCACAATGACTACATCGAATCAGTTTGGTGGGCATTAAGCCAATTATGGAAAAAGGGTCTTTTATATGAAGGACACAAAGTTATGCCATATTGCCCAAGATGTGGAACAGCATTATCTTCACACGAAGTTGCACAAGGATATAAAGATGTTAAAGACTTAACATGTGTTGCTAAATTCAAAGTTCTAGATGGTCAAAATATAGGAAATGAAGCTATTGAACCAAACACATATATTTTAGCATGGACAACAACTCCATGGACATTGCCATCAAACTTAGCATTATGTGTAAACAAATCATATACATATGCAGAAATAAAAGCAAATATTGGAACAGACGAAGAACCAGTATATGAAAACTACATTTTAGCAAAAGATTTAATTGAATCAGTATTAAGAGAAACACCATATGAAATAGTAAAAGAATTCAAAGGAGAAGAATTATTAGGAGTAAAATATGAACAATTAATGCCATTTGCAAAAATTGAAGGAAAAGCATTTGAAGTAATCCATGGAGATTATGTAACATTAACAGATGGTACTGGAATTGTTCACATTGCACCAGCATATGGTGAAGATGACAGTTTAGTTGCTAAACAAAATGGAATTACATTTGTAAATTTAGTAGATAAAACAGGAAAATTTGTACCAGAAGTAGAACCATGGGCAGGTAGATTTGTTAGAGACTGTAACGAAGATATTTGTAAATGGTTAGCAGATGAAAATAAACTATTCAGCAAAGAAAAACACATGCACTCATATCCACATTGTTGGAGATGTGACACACCATTACTTTACTATCCAAAAGAAAGTTGGTTTGTTGCAATGAGCAAACTAAGAGATGAATTAGTTGCAAACAACAACAAAGTAAACTGGTATCCAGACACAATTAGAACAGGAAGATTCGGAAAATTCCTAGAAAATGTAATTGACTGGGGAATTTCAAGAGATAGATATTGGGGAACACCACTTCCAATTTGGACATGCGAAGACGAAAACTGTGGACATCAAGAATGTATTGGAAGTATTGCAGAATTAAAAGAAAAAGCAATAGACTGTCCAGATGATATAGAATTACATAAACCATATATTGATAATGTACATTTAAAATGTCCAAAATGTGGTAAAGAAATGAAAAGAGCAAAAGAAGTTATAGACTGTTGGTTTGATTCAGGCTCAATGCCTTTTGCACAATGGCATTACCCATTTGAAAATAAAGAAATGTTTGAAAATAACTTCCCAGCAGGATTTATATCAGAAGCTATTGATCAAACAAGAGGATGGTTCTATACATTAACAGCATTAGGAACAGCATTATTTGGAAAAACACCATTTGAAAACTGTATAGTTTTAGGACATGTTCTAGATGAACACGGACAAAAAATGTCAAAATCAAAGAAAAACGGTGTAGACCCAATGGTATTATTAGACTCAGTCGGAGCAGATGCAACAAGATGGCACTTCTATACATGTAGTGCACCATGGCTACCAACAAGACTTGGACTAAACAATGTACAAGAAACACAAAGAGGATTTTTAAGCACATTATGGAATGTATACTCATTCTACGTTCTATATGCAGAAATAGATCAATTCAATCCATTAAAATACAATGACTTTAAAGTTACAAATGTAATGGATAAATGGATAATTTCAAAATTAAATACATTAGTAAAAGAAGTAGATGATAAATTAGATAAATACGACATAACAAGTGCAGCACTTCAAATTGAAAGCTTTACAGATGAACTTTCAAACTGGTATGTACGTAGAAACAGAGAAAGATTCTGGAGTCAAGAATTGACAGATGATAAAATTGGAGCATATGTAACACTATACAAAGTTCTAGTAACACTATGCAAAGTAGCAGCACCATTTGTACCATTTATGACAGAAGAAATTTATCAAAATCTAGTTGTAGGATTAGACGAAAAAACACCAGAAAGCATCCACTTATGCTTATGGCC
>OLPG01000697.1_pt1 | contig 31896 bp, 32 predicted proteins | sample 1672311 | NCBI WGS metagenome assembly OLPG01 (sample SAMEA3136670, study PRJEB25190) | human gut metagenome | biome: human gut; feature: human-associated habitat; material: faeces | place: Austria | collected 2013 | reverse complement strand
GAATCCTGTCATCCCGACCATTTTGCGGGTGTAGTTCAATGGTAGAACCTCAGCCTTCCAAGCTGATGAGGCGGGTTCGATTCCCGTCACCCGCTCCAGATTTATTGCGGCCAAGAATACTGTTCTTGGCCGTTTTTTTGTATGGGGAAAGGGCATGTTTGCTTTTCATCGAACATGCACCCTGGAGTTCAGTTCCAAGATCCCTTCGCAAATATCGCATTCATAGTGTTGATGGCGAAAATGGCGTAAACCTGCTCTTTTTAGTATCGCTAATACTATTCCGCGATATGCACGAAGAGATTGATTCCCGAATATTTGATCCGCCCCCCTCATTTCTGCGACAAGAGAAATGAGGGGGGTGGTTTGTGCTTGTTCGGGATTTGCCCTCTAATGGGTCAATGAGGCTTAATTCCTATTTGGATTTTGGCAGGTGGACGGTGAATTCGGTGCCTTGGCCAACTGTGCTATCTACTTCGATAGAGCCATTACCGCGTTCTATAGCGTGGCGTACCAGCGATAAACCTAATCCGGTTCCGCCGACTTCGCGGCTTCTCGCTTTGTTTACGCGGTAAAAACGCTCAAAAATGCGTGATTGATCCGCTTGGGGGATGCCGATTCCGGTGTCTTTTACCGAAATAACCGTTTCATGTGATCTTGGTTCGAGAGATACGAGAATGCTTCCTTCGTCGGTATACATAATTGCGTTTTCTATGAGGTTGTCAAAAATCAGAGACGCATCGGAAGGCTCCATATTGGTGTAGCAATTGTCGTTTGGAGTTGATCGATCATCTAGCACGAGGTCAATGCCCTTGTCTTCTGCTTCTCCTTTGTGCGCAAGGTAGCTTGTAGTTAGAGTGCTATGCAAGTCGGCGCGAGGTGTACGATCCGAGTTCTGTTGCTCTTCGAGGCGAGATAAATCAAGCAGATCGATCACTAGGCGCTGAAGGCGCTCCGCTTCGTTGTCTAAGCGGTCAATGAATAGATGCAGGCTCTTTTCATCGCCTACATCAGATGCGTCGCGGATTGCTTCCGACAGCAATCGAATGCCTGCAACGGGAGTTTTCAGTTCATGGCTCGCGTTTGCCACAAAATCTGATCTAACTTGGTCGAATTTCTTTAAGGGTGCCTTTGATTCGCGATAGGTGAATAGGGCGATGGCGACAAAGGCGATTATTCCTATTCCGCATATGATTAGGGCAGTGTTGCGTGTTGCATCGGCTGCTGTCGTGATGACGGTGGATGGCTCACTGATGCGCAATGCCGTCCGTTCGCCTTGATACGTTGCTGGAACGGCAACGTAAAGCCTGCTGGTGTCGTCAGTGGAGCTCATTCGTTGGGCTTCTCCGTTTTCGCCCTGAAGTGCACTGTCGACTTCTTCTCTGCCTAGGTGATTTTCGAGTGTTGCGGGATCAACCTCAGAATCCGCTATTACTGTTCCATCTTGCGCGATGAGCGTAATGCGCAAGTCTGACCCCTCAGCAGCTTCTTCTGTGAACTCTTGAGCGTCATCAACATATTCAAGAGCATTTGCCTCTGCTTGGGCGGTCGAGGTGAGGTTCGAGCTTTGTCGCTCTACGACCTTGTTGTTTATAGGGTTAAGGGCGAATGCGGCAAAGCATGCGGCGAAAACGATTGCCACTATGAGATACACAAGAGCAAATCGCTTTTGCCAGCGTTTCGTTGGAGATTCGCTGGCACATTTCCCCCGAGATCGAGCGCCGCTCATTATTCTTGCGTTTTCTTTATCGGCTCAAAGCGGTATCCCATGCCATGTACGGTATGGATGAAGCGATAGTCGCTGTACTCATCAAGAACCGAACGGAGCCGACGTATATGAACATCGATGGTGCGTGAAGTGCTGAGGTAGTCTTCTTTCCATACTTTTTGAGTCAACCAGGTGCGACGACAGAGCATCCCTTCGCGTTCCGCCAACGCAAATAGGAGTTGAAGCTCTTTGCTTCGGAGCTTTAGCGTTGTGCCGTTGATGGCGGCTGAGCTGTTTTCCATGTCAAGAGTAAGGTCGCCAAACGTTTGGGGCGTTGAAGTGTTTACTCCGTCAAGCTCAGTTCGGCGGAGATTCGCTCGAATGCGTGCAAGGAGAACCTCTGTAGAAAAGGGCTTTGTTACATAGTCGTCTGCACCAGCATCGAGGCCCTTGATCTTGTCTTCGTCTGAGTCGAGTGCGGTAAGCATGAGGATAGGGGATTTGAATCCTTCATTGCGCAAGTTGCGCGCAACCTCGAATCCGTTCATTCCTGGAAGCATAACATCTAGAAGTACTAAGTCAGGCTCAATGGAGAGTGCTGTTTCGTAGCCCGATTGACCATCATCGCATGAACTCACCGCGTATCCGTGCTTGGTTAGGGAAAACTCTGTGGTAAGGCGAATGGTGGGATCGTCCTCAATAAGCAAGATGGTAGTCAATGCATGTTCCTTTCCTCGTATTGTTAAATTATCGTGGCAAATTCAGCGTGCGCTCCCTCGTTTAACAACTTTTTTTCAATAGCTTTTCAGTTAACTAAATGCTTACCTGCTTTCAAGTCTGTGTAACCAACGGCAATAGGGGTTTGGCCACTATTGGTCATGCAATCTGATGTTCTCGTTTACGAGGGCATCGTTACCTAGGAGAAAGAAGGAACTCGAAAGTGAGTACGGTAAGGAACAAGGTTCTGATTGGTGCGTTTGCGCTCTGCTTCGCTATTATGTGCGGATTGTTGGTTGGTTGCAGCGGGAATAATAGTGATTCCAAGAGCGAATCTAATGATGCGTCCATCAACGTAACATCCCGTGAGGATGGATCTGGCACGCGGGGTGCGTTTATTGAGCTTTTTGGCATTGAAGAAAAGGACGATAGCGGCAAAAAGGTCGACAAGACCACTTCTTCTGCCGCAATCACTATCTCTACTGCCGTTATGAAGACTACGGTAGCTAACGATGCTGATGCTATTGGCTACATTTCGCTAGGTTCTCTTGACGATACCGTTAAGGCGGTAAAAATTGATGGCGCTGAGGCTACTGCTGAAAATGTAAAGAGCGGTTCGTATAAGGTCTCTCGTCCATTCAATGTTGTTACCAACAGCGGCAAAGAACTTTCTCCTGTTGCTCAGGACTTCATGAAATTTGTCTTGAGCTCGGATGGCCAGAAGGTCGTTGAGGAAGAGGGTTATATCCCGATGGACGCTTCTGGTTCCTATGCTGCCAGTGGTCTTTCCGGTAAAGTCACCATCGCTGGTTCTTCTTCCGTAACTCCCGTCATGGAGAAGCTTGCGGAAGCTTATAAAGCCTTGAACCAGAATGTTACCGTTGAGGTAAACCAGTCGGATTCCACCACAGGTATTACTTCTGCAATTGAGGGTGCCTGCGATCTTGGTATGGCCTCTCGCGATCTGAAGGATTCCGAGAAGGATCAGGGTGCAACTGCTACCGTCATCGCGACCGACGGTATTGCCGTCATCGTGAATAACGGTAACAAAGTTGATGGTCTTACCGCTGATCAGGTTAAGCAGATCTTTACCAGTGAAGTTTCCAAGTGGAGCGAGATCGGCTAATCAATGACCCAAGCAAAAGAGCTCATTGCTAAGATGCTCTTCGCCTTTGCTGCAGCCATCTCGGTGGCTGCAGTTTTGGTAATCTGCATCTTCATATTCGGCAACGGTATTCCCGCTATTGCTGAAATTGGTTTTTCAAACTTCCTTTTTGGGACTACCTGGCAACCATCTAGCGACATCTATGGTATCGGCGTAATGGTGTTAGGAAGCTTCTACGTTATGGCCGGTGCATTGGTAATAGGGGTTCCACTGGGCATTCTGTGCGCTGTGTTCCTCGCTTGTTTTGGGAGTGACCGTGTGTCGAGTATCGCTAAAAATGGCGTCCAGCTCTTGGCGGGCATTCCATCGGTTGTGTACGGCTTTTTCGGTTTGGTTGTGCTCGTTCCATTCATTAGAAGCAATATCGGGGGTACTGGCCAATCGATTTTATGCGCTTCGCTTGTGCTTGGTGTGATGATACTTCCAACCATCATCACGCTTTCAGAATCTGCCCTGAGGTCGGTTCCGCAGTCCTATTACGAAGGGGCTTTGGCTTTAGGGGCCGACCACGAACGAAGTGTTATGCACGTTGTGCTTCCTGCCGCTGTTTCCGGCATCCTTGCTTCGGTGATTTTGGCGATTGGCCGAGCTATTGGCGAAACCATGGCGGTCATTATGATTGCTGGCAATCAGGTGAAGATGCCTAGTGCGATTACTGATGGCGTTCGTACCATGACCGCCGATATCGTACTGGAGATGGGCTATGCGGCTGATTTGCATCGAGGTGCACTGATCGGGACGGCTTGCGTGCTGTTCGTGTTCATTCTGATCATTAATTTTGCATTCTCGGCGTTGAAGCGGAAGGGGAGCAATGGCTAACAATTCGATTCTTGCTCGCACGAAGCCATCTAGGCCTTCCTCATGGGTGTTCCGCGCTTTGGTGTATGCCAGTACGGTTTTGACGGTTTTAGCGGTGTGCTTCATTATTGGCTACATTTTGGCGATGGGGATTCCCAAAATTAAACCTGAAATGTTTGAGCTTACGTACAATTCGGATAATTGCTCATTCATGCCGGCATTGTTCAACACTCTGATCGTTGTTATTCTTTCGGTCTCATGCTCATCGGTGTTTGGTATAGGTGCTGCCATTTTCCTGAATGAATACACCGACAAGGGCAACTGGTTCGTGCGAGTTGTAGCGCTGGCTACCGAAACACTTTCCGGCATCCCTTCAATTGTGTATGGCCTATTCGGTTTGCTATTTTTTGTCTACTACCTACAGTGGGGGCTTTCGTTGTTGGCGGGTGTTTGCACTATGGCAATCATGACGTTCCCCATCATTATGCGAGCAACCCAGGAAGCGTTAGCAGCTGTGCCGGATCTATTCCGTGAGGGATCATTCGGTTTGGGTGCTGGTCGTTTTCGCACAGTATTTCGCATCGTTCTCCCCTCTGCTATTCCCGGAATACTTGGCGGCATTATTTTGGCAATCGGGCGAACGGTGGGTGAGTCTGCTGCATTGATTTATACGGCAGGATCAATTGCCGCAGTTCCAGTTTCGATGTTCAGCTCAACTCGAACGCTTGCTGTCCACATGTACCTTTTGGCAAGTGAGGGTCTGCATATCGATGCCACATTCGCCACGGCAGTGCTGCTTCTTGTTTTTGTTCTGCTTATTAACCTTGCAACCTCTGCTGTTGCAAAACGAATCAGCAAAGGAGGAATGACTGATGAATAGTCCTGCGAAGATGGATGTTTCGCATATGGATTTGTTCTACGGCGATTATCAGGCTTTAACGGATATCAATATTTCATTCGTCAAGCATAAGGTAACCGCCATGATTGGCCCTTCGGGGTGCGGCAAATCAACGCTTCTTAAATCCCTCAATCGCATGAATGATTTGGTTGAGGGATGCAAGATAACGGGACGCATTACTCTTGATGGAAATGATATTTACTCCGGCTACGATGTGAATGTACTTCGTAAAAAGGTCGGTATGGTTTTCCAGAAGCCGAACCCTTTTCCTATGTCGATTTACGACAACATAGCTTTTGGGCCGCGGACTCATGGGATTAAGAAAAAGTCGGAACTTGACGATATTGTTGAGGACTCTTTGCGTAAAGCTGCGATTTTTGATGAGTTAAAAGACCGTTTAAAGAAGAATGCTCTAGGACTTTCTGGCGGTCAGCAGCAGCGTTTGTGCATTGCTCGCGCTTTGGCGGTAAATCCAGAAGTATTGCTGATGGATGAGCCGACAAGTGCTCTTGATCCAATCTCTACTTCAAAAATTGAAGAGCTGGTTGGTGAATTGAAAACGACTTACACCATTATTATCGTTACCCACAACATGCAGCAGGCTGCCCGAATATCAGACGCCACAGCTTTTTTCTTGCTTGGAAGCATGGTTGAGTGCGCTCCAACTCAGACGATGTTTTCGAATCCTCGCGATAAGAGGACTGAAGACTATATTTCAGGGAGGTTTGGCTAGTATGGCACGTCCGATATTCGATGAAGAACTTCATCAGCTCCGTTCCGATGTTATTGAAATGGCGGAATTTGCAAAAGAAGCTATAGAAGGTTCGTTTGATGCAGTTCGTCAGGCTAGTGCTACAAAAGCGTATTTGGTGGCGAGCAACGATTCGTTGATTGACGTGAAAGAACGCGAGATCGAATCTTTGTGCTTGCGCCTTCTTCTTTGCGAACAGCCAGTTGCCTCCGATCTTCGTTCGGTTACTGCCGCTCTGAAAATGATTACCGATATTGAACGTATTGGCGATCAGGCGGCGGAAATCTGCGAGATTGCCACTATGCTTTCGGAGGCTGCGGATCTTTCCCTGTTTCCTATGCTTGGTGCTATGGCTCAAGCTGATTACGATCAGCTGGATTCCGCAATTCAGGCCTATGTTGACCTCGACTTAGATAAGGCGCAGTCATGCATCGAGGGCGATAAGGAAGTTAATGCTTTGTTTGAAGAGGCGAAGCAAAGTATTACTCGTCATATCATTGAGCATGAATCTGATGAAACTCATGCACTCGATATATTGATGATTGCTAAATACCTTGAACGCATCGGCGATCATGCAGTCAATATTGCAGAGTGGGCCGAATATGCCATTACAGGTAATCACAAAGGAGTGAATATCGCCGAAGGGGAGTAGTAGTGCGATAATAGGGTGTCCGCATACTTTGGTGCGCGGGCATCGGTCGCGCCAGCTCGTCTGGCTATAACTTCAGGAGGAACGTATGACTCAATCGCTTTCAGGGCGCCATTTTCTGAAACTGCTCGATTTTTCTTCCGAGGAAATCGTATCGCTTGTTGATCTTGCGCAGGATTTGAAGGAAAAGAAACATGCTGGCGTGTTGCATAAGGAGCTCGAGGGCAAGAATATCGTCCTTCTGTTCGAGAAAACCTCCACGCGAACCCGTTGCTCGTTTGAGATTGCAGGTCATGATTTGGGCATGGGCGTGACGTATCTTGACCCTGCGGGTTCGCAAATGGGCAATAAGGAATCCATTGAAGATACCGCCCGCGTTCTTGGTCGTATGTTTGATGGTATCGAATACCGCGGCTATGGTCAGGAAATCGTTGAGACGTTAGCTGAATATGCGGGTGTTCCTGTTTGGAATGGCTTGACTACCGAGGCTCATCCTACCCAGTTTATTGCTGACGCGCTGACCATCCGGGAGAATTTCGGCGATGTTCGCGGGCTTACCGTAGTGTTTATGGGCGATGCAAAAAACAACGTTGCTAATTCTTTGATGGTTGGCTGCGCTAAGTTGGGCATGAATTACGTTGCCTGTTGTCCTGAAGCTGATGCGCCTGATAGCGAATTGGTCGAGAAGTGCCGTGCTATTGCGGCAGAGAACGATTGCACCGTTACGGTAACAAGCGATGTCGATGAAGGCACTAAGGGTGCTCATGTTATTTATACCGATATTTGGGTTTCCATGGGTGAGCCCGCCAGCTTGTGGGAACAGCGCATTAAAGAGCTTTCGCCTTACCAGGTGAATACCAAGGTTATGGCAAACGCTGCAGACAATGCCATCTTCATGCATTGTCTGCCTGCATTCCACGACACCAAAACCACGGTAGCTCAGGAGATCGAAGAAAAGTTCGGACTTACCGAAATGGAAGTTACCGACGAGGTCTTTGAGGGTGCTCAGTCTCGTGTTTTCGACGAAGCCGAGAATCGCATGCACTCTATTAAGGCCGTTGTTCTGGCCACCCTTCGTTAATGGTGCACCATGAAGAATATTGGTTACTACAATGGGGAAACCGGCCTGCTTGAAGACCTGAAGGTTCCTTTTCTTGATCGAGTGAGCTTTTATGGCGACGGGGTCTACGATGCCACTATGGCCCTTGATGGGGTTGTGGTATTTGCCGAAGATCATATAGATCGATTCTTCAATAGCTGCGCCAACATGGAGATCGATCCTGGTATTGGGCGGGAAGATCTTCAGCATCTTCTAACTGACCTAGTTGCGAAAGTTGATGGCTCGTATCATTTCGTCTATTGGCAGGTAACACGCGGCACCGCCCATCGCAGCCATCCATTTCCAGAGGGAAATGCTAATTTATGGGTGATGGTAGAACCAGAGGAAAAGAACCTCCAACCTGCACCGATTCAGCTTTTAACGGTTGAAGATACGCGTTTTTTCCACTGCAATACCAAAACGCTTAACCTTCTACCTAATGTAGTTGCGGCGCAGCATGCCAAGGAAGCTGGATGTGAGGAAGCGGTGTTCATTCGCGATGGGTTTGTGACGGAATGCGCCCATAGCAATGTCCATATCCTGAAGGATGGGGTTTTCGTAACGCACCAGGCGGACAATCTCATTCTTCCAGGCATAGCACGCAAGCATATTATCTCGGCTTGCGAAAGGCTTGGCGTGTTGGTTGAAGAGCGTCCCTTTACTAAAGCAGAGCTTATGGATGCTGATGAGGTTATTGTCTCTGCATCGTCTGAGCCCGGTGGGGTGTTAGCGAATATGATTGACGGCATTCCCGTTGGCGGACGCGCTGCAGAGTTGTTCAACCGGATACAAAACGAAGCGGTGCGTGAGTTCGAAGCGTACGTTGAAGCGCGTCGAGCATAACGATGGTACAATAAAGCACGCTGCCTATTTGTTGGTGGCGTGCTTTTGTTTTTCTAGGAGCACAGCGCTCCTCTGGCATAGTGCATAAGGAAGGTAAGGTTCCATGACCATTCGCGAATCGCTTGAGTCGGTGTTGTATCAGGCCCTTAAGGCAGCCGTTGAGGCAGGGGAGTTGCCCTTGAACGAAATTCCACAGCCCTCTCTTGAGCGTCCTCGCGAAGAGGGTCATGGAGACTGGGCCTGCACTATTGCCATGCGATTGGCGAAGGCTGCCCATATGAATCCTCGCGCCATCGCTCAAGCAATTGTTGATCATCTGCCCGAAAATAACCTTGTCGAATCGTTCGAGATAGCAGGTCCTGGATTCATTAACCTGACCTTAACGAATGCATCATTTCAAGCGGTTGTTTCCGAGGCTCGTCAACAAGGTTCTGATTTCGGTAAATCTGAGCTCTCTGAGCCCTGTAAGGTGAATCTCGAGTACGTTTCTGCCAATCCTACCGGTCCTATGCATGTTGGTCATGGTCGCTGGGCTGCTCTTGGCGACGCTATTGCTCGTGTTATGCGCCATGCTGGCTATTCTGTCGACGAGGAATTCTACATCAATGACCAGGGCAATCAGATGAATGTATTTGGCAACTCTGTTGTCGTTCGCTATCAGCAGCTGCTGGGGCAGGATGTTGAAATGCCGGAGGCTTGCTATGGCGGTGCCTACATTAAAGATATTGCCCAGGCAATTATCGATGCGGATGGCGACAAATGGCTTGATGCGAATGAGGACGAACGTCTTGTCGCTTTCCGTGAGCGTGGCTATGCCATGATGCTTGATTCTGTTAAGGATACGCTTTCTACTTTTGGGAATAACTTTGACACGTGGTTCAGTGAACGTTCTTTGTTTGTTGCCGATGAAAACGGTGAAACCAAGCAACAGCGTGCCTTTGATGTGATGAATGAAAAGGGTTTGCTATTTGAGGCTGAGGGCGCAACGTTCTTCCGCTCTACCGATTATGGAGATGATAAGGACCGCGTTCTGGTGAAAGCCAACGGTGATCTTACCTATTTCATGAGCGATGTTGCCTACCATTACGACAAAATGCAGCGCGGCTACGATCACCTGATTGATATCTGGGGCGCTGATCATCATGGTTACATTCAACGCTGCAAGGCCATGATGACTGCTTGGGGGTACCCTGATGCCCTAGAGGTGGTTCTTGGTCAGTTGGTTAATCTTTTGCGTGATGGCGAACCTGTCCGTATGTCTAAACGAACTGGAGAAATGGTCACTTTCCAGGAGCTTATCGACGAGGTTGGCGTAGATGCCACCCGTTATTTGATGCTTTCGAAGTCCGCCGATCAGGCAATTGACTTCGATATAGAGGTGGCTAAGAAGCAGGATTCGTCTAATCCTGTTTACTATGTACAGTATGCGCATGCTCGTATTTGCTCAATCTTGCGTAAGGCCGGCGAGGCTCGTGGCATGAATGTTGAGAGCGCTGGCATCGAAGAAATCGTTGCTGAGTTGGGATTGGATGATATTGATCTTTCGCCGCTTGCGCATGAATCTGAACTTGCACTCATGCGCAAGATGGCTGATTTCTCGGACTTGGTTGCTGGTGCTGCCCGAGATCGAGCTCCATTCCGCCTTACTCACTACGCTCAAGAGCTGGCGGGTCTTTTCCATTCGTTCTACGGTAATTGCCATGTATTGGGCGAAGAGGAGTCCGTAGAGAAGGCTCGCCTTGCCTTGGTTGATTCGACTCGTATCGTTTTGGCTTTGTCTTTGGATCTTCTTGGAGTATCTGCTCCCGAACGAATGTAGAGGCTAACGATTTACATCTTTTCACGAGACGCCCTTCGGGGCGTTTCTTTTTTGTAGTGGTTTTCGGAGCCGCTTGCCGTAGTTTTTGTCAGCTTCCCCATTCAGTATGTTTCTACCGTGTTACAGAAGTATTGCGATAGGTTTGTATCGTTGTTTCGGAACTATTATTGATCACGTTGAGTTTCTATAAAGGAGGTCCTATGAGCTACGTTGACTCCGTCATCGAGCAGGTAAAGGCCAAGAACGCAAACGAGCCTGAGTTTATTCAGGCTGTTACCGAGGTTCTTACGTCTTTGAAGCCTGTCATCGACGCGAATCCCGAGTATGAGAAGGCAGGTCTGCTTGAGCGAATTGTAGAGCCTGAGCGCGTTATTATGTTCCGTGTTCCTTGGGTTGATGATTCGGGCAAGGTGCAGGTTAACCGCGGCTTCCGCGTGCAGTTCAATAGCTGTCTTGGACCTTATAAGGGCGGTCTTCGCCTTCATCCCTCTGTAAACCTGGGCATTATCAAGTTCCTTGGCTTTGAGCAGATTTTCAAGAACAGCCTCACCACGCTTCCTATGGGCGGCGGCAAGGGTGGATCCGACTTCGATCCCAAGGGCAAGTCCGACGCAGAGGTTATGCGTTTCTGCCAGTCTTTCATGACTGAACTTTGCAAGCACGTTGGCGCCGACACCGACGTTCCTGCTGGCGATATTGGAACCGGTGCTCGCGAGATTGGCTATATGTTCGGCCAGTACAAGCGTATTCGCAATGTTTGGGAAGGCGTTCTCACTGGCAAGGGCCTGTCCTATGGCGGTTCCTTGGCTCGTACCGAGGCTACTGGCTATGGCCTGATTTATTTTGTGCAGGAATACCTCAAGGGCAAGGGTGACTCCTTCGAGGGCAAGACTGTTGCGGTTTCTGGTTCCGGCAATGTTGCTATCTACGCAACCGAAAAAGCCCAGCAGCTTGGTGCTAAGGTTGTTACGCTTTCTGACTCCACGGGTTGGATCTACGACGCCAATGGTATCGATCTTGATCTGGTAAAGCAGATCAAAGAGGTTGAGCGCGGCCGCATCTCTGAATACGCCAAGCGTCGCGAAGGCGTTGAATATCATGAGGGTCGTGGCGTTTGGACCATTAAGGTTGATATCGCCCTTCCTTGTGCAACTCAGAATGAGCTGTTTATTGAGGATGCAAAGATGCTTGCCGCCAATGGCTGCCAGATCGTCGCCGAGGGTGCAAACATGCCTACCACTATGGATGCAACCCAATATCTCCAGGAAAATGGTGTGGTATTTATGCCTGGTAAGGCGGCAAATGCTGGTGGCGTAGCAACTTCCGGTCTTGAGATGTCTCAGAATTCCGAGCGCCTTTCCTGGTCCTTCGAAGAGGTAGACGCCAAGCTTCAGGGAATCATGGTTAACATCTTCCATGCTGCCGATGATGCTGCCCGCGAATACGGCGTAGAAGGCGATTATGTAGCTGGCGCAAATATCGCTGGCTTCAAGAAGCTTGCTGACGCAATGCTCGCTCAGGGTATTGTTTAAGCTCTGCCTGTTTCCTCGATTCAGGGTCTTATATATTAAAAAAGGAAGCTCAATCGAGCTTCCTTTTTTATTTGCAGTAATTTGGAGCGAGGATTGTTAATTGTTTTGGGTGGATAGCAATATCGTATTCTGTGGATAGAAACTCTTCGCCGTCAATCTGGGTTGGAATTTCTGAAGGAAGCGTCAAATGAGCTCTGCGCGCCTTTGAAAAGGTTAGGTTGGGGTGCTTAGTGTGGTTTCCATTCTTAGCCTTCAGAAGCAGCCTTATGGCTTCTGAAGCGGAGAGCGTTGGAGTAGCGAAGCAGATATCAAGAAACCCGTCGGTAAGGCTTGCTTTGGGACAGATTTTGAACCCTCCACCGTAACTAATGCCGTTTTGTATGGCCAAGAGATAGAAACCGAGCTGTTGGGGCTTATCGTCGTCAAGGGTCAGTGTGGCCTGTCTGATTTCGCGGTGATTGACGAGTTGATCGATTCCGCACTGAAGGTAAAGGCTCGTGCCTGTGCGCTTGGTTTTCTTTCGTAGATCTGCAGTTCCTAAGGCGATGGCGGCATCAAGGCCGAATGAAAGGGTCTCCAGGAACCAGATATCGTTAGCGCGCCCTACATCGATCGTTATTGGAGTCAGTGCTAATGATTCTATTTGCTTGAGCGATTCGTTTGGTTTTCGGCTCATTCCTATGGTTCGAGCAAAGTCGTCACCATTGCCACAGGGGATAAGAGCGAGCGTTGGGCGTTGATTGATCGGAAGACTCATGAGTCCATTTGCCACTTCGTTTATTAGCCCGTCTCCTCCGAGCGCAACTACGGTGTCGTAATATGGGCCTTCGTGTTGTGCGATTTGCGTTGCGTCTTTGGGTCCCACGGTGTAGCGGAACGTCAGTCTCATAGGTTGAGACTGACGTTTTTGAATCCGATCGAAGACGAGTGCTGCATGTGCTGCGACTTCGGCAGCTTTACCGCTGCGTGCTGCTGGATTTACTATGACAAGCGTTCTTCCGAACATCATGCCTCCTTTCGCTTCAATAGCATTATGAACCACTGCTCTTATCTGCGCTAAAAGCTAGACCCGATAGATCCGGATTAACACTACTCCAATTTTTTTTCAAAAAGGGGTTGCACGTTTTCCGGAATCCTGTATAGTACTTACCTGCGCCTACGGTGGGTATAGTTCAGTTGGCTAGAATGCCAGATTGTGGCTCTGGAGGTCGTCGGTTCGAGTCCGATTACCCACCCCAGCGCAACCTTGATAATTCGCATCTATGATGCATAATAGATAGCCGTTGAAACATACGGCATTTCTCATGGACCGTTAGCTTAGTTGGTAGAGCAGGGGACTCTTAATCCCAAGGTCCGGGGTTCGAGTCCCCGACGGTCCACCATTTAATTGTTAAGCCCCTTAGGGGCTTTTTTTATGCACAAATACGTAACGCTTCGTTTTCTTTTTCAAGTAAGTATCTATTTGACTATACTCCGCTCTGCATCCTTGAACATCTCTTCACTATGAGATGACGTGGGTTCGCTTTCTCCTATTCAGGGGAATAGTGCGGAATATGCCATGTTGGATTTTTCTGTCGATTGCCCACTCGCGTTTTTGACGCTAACGCCGTACGTTACTTTTAATAGGTACTTTTTTTGTGACAGTTAGGGGATGCCTGTGGAAGTTTTTGAGCTGATTTTGATGCTGCTATTGGCCGTGCTGCTCTCTTCCATTCTCGATCAGGTAGTTCCTCGCATTTCGTCACCGCTTATTCAGATTGCTCTTGGCATTGGCATTGCTATGCTTGCTATTTCTCCGATTGAGGTGAATATCGACCCAGAGCTGTTCTTGGTTCTGTTTATTGCCCCTTTGCTTTTCAGCGATGCGCTCGAAGCGGATAAACGCAACCTATGGGAAAACAAGACTACTATTGTTTCATTTGCTATAGGTCTGGTTATTGTTATCACCTTGTGCGTTGGATTCGTTCTTCACTGGCTTGTTCCCTCTATTCCTCTTGCGGCTGCATTTGCGTTGGGTGCGGCACTTGGTCCCACCGATGCGGTTGCGGTTCAGGCTTTGAAGAAGGAAGCCAAACTGGGTAAACGTGAAGGAGCTATTCTCCAGGGTGAGGCTCTTATTAATGACGCATCGGGTGTTGTTTCATTTCAGTTTGCGGTTGCCGCAGCTGTTACCGGTGCATTTTCTCTTGCCAACGCAGCGACTTCGTTCGCTATTGGATTCATTGGGGGCATAGCGCTTGGCATCCTGCTTGCTGTCGCTTTCCTTTACATCAACAAACGTATTCGCGAAATGGGATTGGACAACGTCACATTTCATGTGCTCTTTGAAGTCTCAATGCCCCTTGTCGTATTTCTGTTCTCTGAGCTTGTTGGCGTCTCAGGCATTTTGGCTGTTGTTGCTTGCGGCATTATGTGGTCGATGTACCGCGATCGCAAAATCTCTCCCTATCAGTCTCGCTTGAACATTGCCCTTACCAGTGTGTGGAAGGTAATCGGCTTCGTGCTCAATGGTGTCGTGTTCGTTCTCTTGGGTATTCAGCTCCCCAATGCCATGCAAAGCACCTGGGATAACTTATATATCGATAATTTCGTTTTAATCGGGTACGTTCTTTTATTGACCGTTCTGATTGTTGTGCTTCGTTTTGTTTGGGCGCTTATCATGACGCGCCTCATCAAAAATCCTGATACGGGAAAGCGCGATAGGTTCAGCTTGAGCATGGTAAAAGATTCGCTTGTCACCACTGTTGGTGGCCCTAAGGGCGCTATCACGCTTTCTATTGCCTTCACCATTCCATTTCTTCTCGCCGATGGATCAACCTTCCCGCAGCGATCGCTCATTATTTTCTTGGCCTCGGGCGTAATTGTGTGCACGCTGCTCCTTGCTAATTTCCTCCTTCCCGTCCTTGCTCCTAAAGAAGAAGCCGAGGATGACGAGGAGGAAACAGAAGAATTAATGCGCACCAAAATTGAGATCATGCGCACTGTCATTGAGCGTCTTATGGCGGATTCTACTGAGACGAACGACCGTGAGACGAAAATCGTTGTCTCTTCTTACAACAACCGTATTCGCAGTATTCGCTCTATTGCGGATATCGAAGAGCCTGCGGTTGCCAAGCTACGTATCGAGGTCATTGACTATCAGATTGAACAGCTTATTCGTGCTGTTGAACGGCATGAGGTCGAGGCATTTGAGACATTTGAGCATCTGAATCGGCTTTCCAAGCAAAAAAATCTAATTGCTCATTCCAATGAAAAGGCTTCGTATGCAACAAGTTTGCGCGTAGGCCGCCTTCGCATTATGACCTCAATGTTGATTCGTAGCGTTAAGAGCATCTTCTCTTCCGGAAGCGACGAAGACCACGAAGCGATGGATAAGGTTCGTGAGCTTGCTGAACGTTTTGCAATTGAGTACCTTCAGAGGCTCGTAAATAATCCAGATTATCCCAGTGAGGTAGTTGCAAAACTCATGATTAATCACGAGCGCGCCCTTTCGGTGTTTGACAAGTCTGAAGCCACTATGACTTCGGAGGCTGTTCAAGACGCTACCGTGAGCATCGATGAGATTCAGCGTCGTGGCCTCCATCTCGAACTTGAGGTAATTCAAGACTTCTATGCGTCAGGCAGTCTAACGCGTGAGCAGGCGAAGGATATGCGCGATAACGTGTCGTTGATGCTTCTTGATTTGGAAGAATCGCTTTAAGGGATTTTAGGTGGATCAGGACAAACTCCAACAAATCAAGGAACAGCTCAAAAGTGTTCCAGCCGAGCCTGGTGTATATCTTTGGAAAGATAAGTCGGGCACGGTTATTTATGTCGGCAAGGCAAAACAGCTTCGTGCCCGTATGCGCCAGTATGTAAATTTCCAAGACGACCGTGCGAAAATCCCCCTCTTGGTGTCGCAGATAGATTCCTTTGAATATGTTGTTACCGCCAATGAGCATGAGAGCTTAGTTCTAGAGCGCAATCTTATCGAACAATATTCGCCGTATTTCAATGCCGATTTCAAAGACGATAAAAGTTATCCATTTATCGCTCTTACTAAAGGCGATGTTTTTCCTGCAATCAAGTACACGCGTGAATCTCATAAAGCCACAACGCGTTATTTTGGTCCCTACACGGATAGCCGTGCTGCGCGCAACCTGGTTGATATTGTGCGCAGGATCGTCCCCATCTGTTCATCGTCATGCACTGAGTGGCGACGTCTTAATCGCAAGCTCGATCAGTTTCCCTATGATGAGCTCGAGCTGGATGAGCGCCCGTGTTTCGACTGTCATGTTGGGCTTGGACCTGGTGCATGTTGCGGCGATATTTCCCCAGAAGCGTACCAAGAACAAGTTCGTAAGGTTGAGCGATTCCTTTCTGGCTCCCATAAAGAATTCATTGATGAGCTCAAATCCGAAATGGCAATTGCTGCTCAGAACCTCGACTTTGAGCGTGCCGGACGTATTAAATCGCGTATCGATACAATTGAATCGCTTGCTCAAACCCAGCACGCTGTATCATCCCATAGGCTTAACGCCGACGTGATTGGCATTTTTCGCGAGGAGACCATTGCTGGCATAACGGTGCTTATGTTGCGCGAAGGCCGCATCATGAATACCAACGAATTCGTTTTCAACAAAGGCAAGGATATTCCTGCATCTGAACTGCTTCGCATGTTTGTGCTGCGCTATTACGGTTCCACCGAATCGATTCCGCATGAGCTTATTGTCGAAAAGGTTCCAGAAGACAATGACGTCATTTGCGAATGGCTTACCGAAAAACTTGCAAGCGTTCATGGTGCCAAGGTGTTTTTTACCGTACCCCAGAGGGGCGAAAAAGCAGCGCTTATGGACATGGCTTCGAAGAATGCTCGTCATGTTCTTATGCGCTATAAAGCCCGAAGTAGCTACGACGATGACCGTATCAACGATGCATTGTTGCAACTGGAGAGCGCTCTTGCCCTCGATGCGCCTCCGCTGCGCATTGAATGCTTCGATATCTCCACGATCCATGGTCGCTACTCAGTTGCTTCTATGGTGGTGTTTACGAATGGGCGGCCCGATAAGGGGCAATATCGCCGTTTTAAGATTCGGATGGAATCAGATGAGGCCAACGACTTCGCTATGATGAGCGAGGTTATTGCTCGTCGTTACTGCAAGGAACGTCTAGATGACGAGCGGTTTGGGAAACGCCCCGATCTTATTATCCTCGATGGCGGTAAGCCCCAGCTTTCAGCCGCTATTAAGCAGCTCAATGAGCTTGGGGCGGGCGATATTCCTGTATGCGGTCTTGCAAAACGAGACGAAGAACTCTTTGTGCCCTGGCAGGAAAGTGGTCCTGTGGTTTTGCCAGGAGGGAGCCCCAGTCTTTATTTGGTTAAGCAGGTTCGAGACGAGGCTCATCGCTTTGCTATTACCTTTCATCGTGAACTTCGCGGAAAAGGCATGACTACGAGCATCCTTGACGATGTAATAGGCATGGGTCCAAAGCGGAAAAAAGCGCTTTTGAAGGCGTTTGGTTCATTTGGCGCATTGCGCAATGCAACCCTTGAAGAGATAAAGCAAACACATACCGTGCCTGAACAGGTCGCCGAGGACGTGTATGCTGTTCTTGTGCAATATAACTCAAAATCAGAAACACATCCGCAGGAGCAACATAAGTAGACCCTGCGAAGCAATACAGGGGGAGAGGTTTCGATGACCCAGACATTTTCCAATGGGGACACGCCGCAAGATCATTCGGAGACTTCGAGCACTGCGCCTGATGTGGTTATCATTACGGGCATGAGTGGTGCTGGCAGAACTGAGGCAATGCACACGTTTGAGGATTTGGGCTATTTCTGCATCGATAATCTGCCGCCTTCGTTGATTATGAACATGATCAGTCTTGCAAGTCTTCCGGGGCAAAACGAGATCGGCAGAAAACTTGCAATCGTATGCGATGCGCGCAACAGAGAATATTTCAAACAGTTGGTAGGCGAGCTGGCAAACATGGAAGCTGCAGGGGTGACTTTTAGGGTGATCTTCCTTGACGCCGCTGACAGCATTCTTATTGCACGTTACAAGGCTTCGCGCCGTCGCCATCCTTTATGCATCAATAACAAACGTTCCATTGGGCAGGCAATTTCGTATGAGCGTAGTCTTACTCAAGAGTTGCGATCGTTGGCTGATTCTTATATCGATACCTCCAATATGAGCCCCCGTGAACTGCGCGAAGAACTTCGTCGTTTGTACTCTAAGCAAACTGCAAAAGAAGGAATGAACGTAACGGTATATTCGTTCGGCTTTAAACATGGTGCTCCGACAGATGCCGATATCGTTATCGATGTGCGTTTTCTTCCGAATCCGTTCTATATCCCTGATCTGCGTAATTTAACCGGTCTCGATAGTAAGGTGGCAGATTATGTTTTGGGCAACGAGGAAACCCATAAATTTTTAAATGCCTGGGAAAACTTGTTGAACTGTGTGATGCCCGGCTATGTTGCCGAGGGCAAACAGCAGCTCGCCATTGGCGTAGGATGCACGGGTGGTCAGCATCGAAGCGTTGTGCTTGCCAATAAAACTGCTGAGCTGTTGGCGGCGCAGGACTACAACGTTAATGTGTATCATCGCGATATCGCTTTGGCAGATACCAACAAAGAGGTGGAAAAATGAGTCAGGGCGAACCTCGTTTGGCGGGGCATGGCTTTCGCCTCGATGCATCATCCACCCAGGCATTCAAGGCAATAGGCTCACTTCATCTGCCCAATCCCCTTAAAGGCAATGTGGATCCGACTGAGCTGCGTGCGGTTGTTATTGGTGGAGGCACTGGTGCCCCTATGTCGATTCGCACCTTGCTGGCTTTAGGGGTTAACACATCTGCTGTTGTTGCCATGGCCGATGACGGCGGTTCTACCGGCATATTGCGCGAAGAGGCTCATGTGACTCCGCCTGGTGATGTTCGTAAGTGCTTAGCTGCATTTGCGGCGAATCCGGAAGATCCTCTTACCAAGGCTTTCAAGTATCGTTTTGATTTTGCTCGAAACCATACGCTTGGAAACCTTATGCTTTCAGCTCTTGAAAATGCCACGGGATCTTTTCCTGAAGCTATAAAAATTTGTGGTCAGCTTCTTGGAGCTCGCGGGCATGTTTACCCATCGACATTGAACAATGTGACACTTTGTGCGGAAACGCGCGACGGTCGCATTCTTCGCGGGCAATCGGTGGCGGGGAAGTCGTCCACTGCGCTTGAGCGTGTGTGGCTTGAATCTCCCGAGCTTTGTCTCCCCTATATGGAAGCATTGCGTGCCATTCGCCAAGCCGATGTGGTCGTACTGGGTCCTGGTTCGCTCTTCACCTCTATTATCCCGAATCTCCTTGTTCCTGGTATTGTCGATGCCATTCGTCAATCAAATGCTCGTACGGTGTTTGTCTGCAGCCTGGCAGATCAGCAAGGTGAAACTTGGGGCCTTTCCGCACGTGAGCATGTAGAAGCTTTGTTGCGTCATGGCATGGAGGGGTGCCTCGATTACGTTTTGATCCATTCTGCTCAGCCGCTCGAGAGCCCACGTCACGCAACGGGTGCTTTTCATGCTTTGGCTGGGCTTGGATCGCACAAAAGTGCAATGGCAGAGCGCCGGGATGGCACTTCGCTCGAATCCCGCGTTCGACCAGTTAGAGCGTCGAAGGACGACATCGATGCTATCCAGGCTCGTGGCCCTGTTGTTCTTTTACGCAATATGGCGGATCCTCAGCGTCCTACATGGCATGATCCGCAGGCGCTTGCTGATGCATTTATGGGGGTGTTCAAGCTATGTCGTTCACCACGGAGGTAAAAGAGGAGCTTTCTCATGTGGAGCCAACGTGTTCGCATTGTGATGCTGCGACGCTTGCTGCACTGATTCGCATTGAAGGCACGATCTTTCTTAACGGTCCTGGTCATTTTCGTCTAGAGATTTCGACAGACGTTCCGCAGGTTGCCCGTTTCATCATCAGTGCGCTTCATAGCATGTATTCGCTGAAAACAGATCTTACTATGCGTCGTAGCGTTTTGCACAAGACACCTAACTGGCTTATTGACGTGCCCGCCCAGCCTGGCTTGAATGAGGCGCTTTCCGAATTAGGCATTGTCGGCGAAAGCGGCCTGCAGCGTGGGATCGATCATGACCTCATTAAGAAAGAATGCTGTGCTTCGGCGTATCTGCGGGGGGTTTTTTTAGGGAGCGGGTTTATCTCCAATCCACGTGGCGATTTTCATTTCGAGCTTACTGTTGAGTCGCAGACCATGGCTAACGACATTGTCGAGTTGATGGAGGCCAAGGGGATTCACGCGAAGGTTGTTGAGCGTCGTAATTCCCATACGGTTTACCTTAAAAGCGGCGCTTCGATATCGGCTTTCCTTGCTTATGTTGGTGCTCATCAAAGTGCATTGAAGATGGAAAACGAACGTGTACTAAAAAGTGTGCGCAATGATGTAAATCGTCGGGTAAACGCCGAAATCGCAAATCAGGCTAAGACCGCTGAGGCTTCTGTTGATCAAATTCAGGCGATCCGTACAGTTCTGGAGCACCAGGATATCAAGTCGCTGCCTCATGCTTTGCAAGATTACATTCGCTTGCGCGTGACGTATCCTGATGCAACGTTAAAAGAACTCGGCGAAAAGGCTAATCCACCGCTCTCTAAATCGGCGATTTATCATCGGGTGCGTCGTATTGAGCAAATGGCTAACGATATTGGTAAATCATAGACCGACCACCGCTTGCTGAATGCCGTTTGCGGCTGCTATTCGTTCGCTTACTTCTCGTGCGTCTTGCTCTATTTCGGCAGTTTCTTTTTCAGGTAAAATAAAACAGCACGTGTTCACATACGTCGCATTGTTTTTAAATCAGGCATGAAAGGGGAGCCTCATGGCAACCAAGGTTGGTATCAACGGCTTCGGTCGTATCGGCCGACTTGTTTTCCGCGCGATGGAGAAGGATCCTGCCTTCGATATCGTTGCTATCAACGATCCCGGCAGCACCGAGGCAAATGCTCATTTGCTTAAGTACGATTCTATCCACGGGCGTGTTTACGATGATGTTAAAGTCGAGGGAGACAACATCATCGTTGACGGTCACAAGGTACGCGTTTTCGGCGACCGCGAACCGCTCAATATTCCTTGGGGCGAAATGGGCGTAGAGCTTGTTATCGAATCTACCGGTTTCTTCACCGATGCTAACTTGGCTAAGAAGCACATTGAGGCTGGTGCCAAGAAGGTTCTTATTACGGCACCTGCTAAGAACGAAGACATCACCATCGTTGTTGGCGTGAACGATGATAAGTACGATTACGAGAAGCATAATATCGTCTCTAATGCGTCTTGTACCACGAACTGCCTTGCTCCTTTTGCAAAGGTTCTCATGGATACCTTCGGCATTAAGCGTGGCTTCATGAACACTATTCATTCATACACGAATGATCAGAAGATTCTCGACCAGGCTCACAAGGACCTTCGTCGTGCTCGTGCTGCAAACCTGTCCATGATTCCCACCACTACCGGTGCTGCTCGCGCGGTTTCCCTGGTTCTTCCTGAGCTCAAGGGCAAGCTCGATGGTTTTGCAACGCGCGTTCCTACACCCGATGGGTCCATGGTTGACCTCACGGTAGAGCTCGAGCAGGAAGTTACCATTGAAGAGGTTAATGCTGCTATGAAGGCTGCTGCTGAAGGCCCCCTGAAGGGTATTCTTGAGTATGTCGAGGATCCCATTGTTTCCTCTGATATCGTGGGCGACGACCATTCTTCTCTCTTCGATAGCAAGCTCACCATGGTCCTTGGTGGTAAGGGCAATCTCGTAAAATGCGTTTCTTGGTATGACAACGAGTGGGGTTATTCCAACCGTGTAAAGGATCTTGCGAAGATCATGATGCAGGCATAGGCCAACGCGCTGGATGCGAACTGTTAAGAGAGCTTTCTGAAAGGGAAGCTCTCTTTTTAATGTGAAAAGAAAGGCTAATTATGAGCAATGTAAAAACGTTTACTGATGCTGATGTTGCAGGGAAGCGTGTATTGTGTCGCGTAGATTTCAACGTACCGCTTGATGGAACTACTGTAACCGACGATACGCGTATCAGGGCCGCACTTCCCACCATTGAGTCTTTGATGAAGCGTGGCGCTAAAGTGGTTTTGTGCAGCCACTTGGGCCGCCCTGAGGGAACTGGGTATCAAGCCGAATTTTCCCTGAAGCCCGTTGCTGAGTATCTTTCAAAGGTTCTTGGCAAACCAGTTGCTTTTGCCGAGGATACCATCGGCGAATCTGCTAAGGCAACTGTTGCTTCTCTGGGCAATGGGGATGTTTGTTTGCTTGAGAACCTTCGTTTCGATAAGCGTGAAAAGAAGAACGATCCCGAGTTTGCGAAGGAGCTTGCAAGCCTGGGCGACATCTATGTAAACGATGCGTTTGGCGCTGCCCATCGTGCTCATGCATCAACGGCTGGCGTCGCTGCCTTCCTTCCTGCTTATGCTGGTGCACTTATGACCAAAGAGGTCACAACGCTTACCTCTATGCTTGATAAGCCCAATCATCCTTTTGTTGCGATTCTTGGCGGATCTAAGGTTTCCGACAAGGTTGCTGTTATCGATGCGCTGATCGACAAATGCGACACATTGATCATCGGTGGCGGTATGTGCTTTACCTTCCTGGTTGCGCAAGGTTACACCGTTGGAACATCCCTTATGGAGCAGGACTGGGTCGAACGAGCTGCTCAAATGCTCGAAAAGGCAAAGGCTCAAGGTGTGAGCATCCTGCTTCCTTCTGATGTTGTCTGCGCTGATGCGTTTGCGAATGATGCCAACACGGTAACATGCGGTGTTGATGCAATTCCTTCCGATATGATGGGTCTTGATATCGGCCCCGCTACCACCAAAGCTTATGCTGAGGCTATTGCTGGCGCAAAGACAGTATTTTGGAATGGCCCCATGGGTGTATTTGAAATGTCTTCCTTTGAGGCGGGTACCAAGGGCGTAGCTCTTGCTGTGGCGGCAAACAAGGAAGCTGATACTATCATTGGTGGTGGCGATAGTGTTGCCGCTGTTAACAAATTCAATCTTGCCGACCAGATGACTTTTATTTCCACGGGCGGCGGAGCATCGATGGAGCTGGTGCAGGGTGAAGCCCTGCCTGGCGTTGAGGCGCTCAAATAAGGAGGCTCTTCATGCGTACTTATCTTATGGCGGGTAATTGGAAGATGAACAAAACCATCCCCGAAACCGTTGTACTGACTCAGCAACTCTGCAATCAGTACAATCGCAAGTGGGATAATGTCGATATCGTTCTTTGCCCGCCGGCAATTGATATTAAGGCTGCTTATACGGTTCTTGATTTCGACAAGACAAACATCTCTCTTGGTGCTCAGAATGTGCACTGGGAGGAATCTGGTGCTTTCACTGGAGAAATCTCTATCCCTATGATCAAAGATGCTGGCTGCGAGTATTGCATCGTTGGTCACTCTGAGCGTCGTGAGATGTTCAATGAAACCGATACTACTGTCAATCTCAAGGTTAAGGCATTGGTTTCTGCTGGTATTGCTCCAATTGTTTGTGTGGGCGAGTCTCTCGCAATGCGCGACTCTGGCGATTACGTGGAGTTCATCACCGCTCAGGTTCGAGCTGGCCTTGCTGGGCTCGACGCTATCGACATGAAGAACGTTGTAGTTGCTTACGAGCCTATCTGGGCTATAGGAACCGGTCGCACTGCTACTCCAGAGCAGGCTGAAGAGGTGTGCGCTGCTATTCGTGCCACGCTTAACGCTGAATTCGGCGGTGATGTCGCTAATGCAACGCGTATTCTGTATGGTGGCTCGATGAACGCTGGCAATGTTGAGGCTCTTCTTGCTCAGTCGGATATCGACGGCGGTTTAGTCGGCGGTGCGTCTCTTAAGGCCGATTCGTTCCGTCAGCTTATCGAAGCAGCTTCTGAGGCTCAGTAGTTCTGGTATGAATTCTCTTGTCAAGCGGTTCTCTGATTCTTATAATTAGTGATTCGTGAGACTATTTAGGTAAGGATGTTACGTTGTCTATCGTTGCAATTATCTTTTCTGTTCTGCTAGTTGTATCTGGCATTGGGCTTATTGTTTTTGTTCTGCTTCATTCTGGCAAGGGCACGGGCGTTTCTGACATGATCGCAAGTTCTGTTTACAACAACCAGAGTGGTTCAAGCATCATGGAAAAGAACCTCAACCGCATTACTATTATTTTGGCGGCTGTATTCCTTATCTCTTTGATTGTGCTTATGGTGGTATACCCGCAGGGTACTATCGGATAGTGTTTGTCTAACGGATCTTTAAAAGGCGACGCTACTGCGTCGCCTTTTTTCTTTGAAAACAAATATCTGCAGAGAGAAACGCTATCAGCTCTAAGGGTCCATGTTTCGGCGGCGTATGCCTTCGGAGTGTCTTGTTTGCTGATCTGACTCGTGTTCAATTCTGGATTGAGATTGCGCGATATGCGTGATCTGATCTTATATTTAATGCATTGTTTTGTTTGACTTACTCGTATTCGTTTGAAGGTTCTTTAATCTTGCTTTCCCTTCGCGTATTGCGTGATAAGGGGAGTGCAGCTAGTTTCGGTTCATCACCCACTAACGAACAAGTTTTTTGCAATAAAAAAACGCTCATAAGAGCGTTTAGGAACTTAGCTGGTGTCGGAGGCGGGATTTGAACCCGCATCCTGCGGTCGTTATCCCTGCTTGGGAAGGAGAGCCGAAGTCTATTTACCGTCACAAATTTAGCCGGGGCCTGTTTCAAGGTGCATGCGATCGCGCAACCGCGATTTCGGCAATCCTAGCAGATTGGGAAACTTAATGCAATTGAGACCACTGGGAACATTCTTTCCCAGTGGGGTGGTACTTTAGGCTTATTCTCTAAGGATGCTAAGATCTATTCTATCTGATTATGTTAATGCGTAACGTAGGGCCCAACACTATATATAGTGTTGGGCCCCTTTCTTCAGACAACATGTAGTTGCTGAAAATGAAAAAGGTTCAGAGACCCCAGGAAATTTGTGAAAACCTTTGTCTGAACCTTTAACAAGTACATACTTAACCAGTTGATTCGGTTTCAGTCAATATAAATAAGTAAAACAAGTTGCAGAAAGGATCCGCTTCGGCTTAAAGCCTGATGATGTGTGAAGGAATTGTGGTCGTCGCTCGATGCTCTTATGCGATAGGTCTTGCTTTTCACTGACCCAATGGAGCGGTTTCGCTCCATGCGGCGTTGCCCGTCGCTGGGCACCGGGGTATCCCCTTGGGCCGTAGGGTCCTTAGCAGTCCGGGGCTCGGCCCTTAACACCGCCCTGTAGGTAGCCCGCCAATCCACGTGGAAACATTTCCAACCTAACACACCGACAGGCAGCACTGTGCAGGTTAGCGTTGCCCACCTGGGCTTTCGTTAGGTAAACGGCGATTTTGATTGACCCAGTGTGTTACAGTAGCTTATACTTAATGATGTCATTTGAAACACGATACAAGGAGTGACCAAGACATGAAAACCGTTGCAGTCTCCAACTTCAAGGGGGGAGTGGGCAAGACCACCGTCTCCTTGAACCTCGCCTACACCCTGGCATCGCGCGGCAACCGCGTTCTGCTTATCGACCTTGACCCGCAGGGAACGTTAAGCTCCTGGGTGGTCGACAACCGGGACCGCCCGATAATCGACCTCGCTGCCGCCGCAGGCGTCTCCATCGCCAACGTCCTCGTCCCACGCGAGCTCGGCACCGAGCCCATGTCGCTTTCCGACGTCACGTTCCCGACCCGTTACGAGAACATGCACATCGTTCCCGCCTACGAGGTACTGGTAAAGGCGAAGGACGGCATCTTGGCCAACCCTCAGGCGCTCCGCTTCGCGATCGACGACCTGGAGGCCGAGCTAGGCGAGGACTGCTACGACTACATCGTCTTGGACGTTTCACCCACGTTGGACATCAAGGCGACCAACGCATACGTTGCCGCCGATTGCCTTATCCTTCCCGTTTCCGCCGACGGCTCTGTTCGTCGCAGTCTCACCGCGACGCTGAACGCGCTCAAGGAGACCTGTCAGGAGCTTCGCCTCGGCGAGCGCCCCTACAAGGTGCTGCGCTCGCGCGTCAAGGAGGGCACCATCCGCGACCGGGACTGCAAGAGCTATCTGGACCAGGCGCTAGGCTCGTCGAAGATGTTTGAATGCTGTATCCACGATTCCGTTAAGGTGGGCGAGGCTACGCTGCCCGACCCCGATGACAAGGCCAAGGTCCCTTGTGTGCTTGCGCGCTATCTGGACACCAGGAGCCCTGTCGGCAGCCGTGTGCTCGCCGACTTTGAGGAGCTGGCAGACGATTTCGTAAAGTGGACCGCGTAGGGGGAAGGCAATAGAAATGTTCGACATCACCAAGCTATCTAACTTCACCGCGGGCGACGCAGTTGCCGACCTCGCCCTGGCATCTGCAGATGTGGAGATGCGCACCATCGACCCCAATGACGTGATCGAGCACCCTGACAACCGCAGGGTCTCGCAGTCCAAGGTCGACCGCCTGAAGGTGTCCTTCCTGGAGGAGGGCATGGCCCAGCCTCCCACGGTTCGCATCCATCCGCAAGACGAGACCATGTACCAGCACATCTCTGGTTGGCACCGAATCCTCGCTTATCGCGAGCTCTACCGCGAGACCGGCGACGAGCGATGGGCTCGCATCCCCGTTGTGCTCTTGAAAGGATGCGACGACGAGACGGCGCTTCGCCTCATGTGGCAGACGAACCTTATCGACTCGGAGCTCTCCGACGAGGAGCGCGGGCGTGGCTACGAGGTGCTTGCCGGCCAGGTTGACCGTATGCGCGAGGAGGACCCCGAACTCTACAGGGGCAAGCGCACCAACGAGGTAGTCTCCGAGATGTTGAAGGAGCAGGGCATAGAGGCGAGTCCCCGCACCGTCGCCCGCAAGCGCCAAGCCGCGCAGCGCGCTGCCGCAGAGCCCGGCGATGGTCTCGGCAGGAACCAGGAGCCCACCTCCAAGCGCGATGAGCGCAAGGACGAGGCCATGCGCGCACTGAGCGCCCTCGCATCCGCCGTCGAGCGCATCGAGCGCACGGCTGAGGACGGCTTCGCGTTCGACCCAGAGGTACTGCATGGCTATCGGACCCGCATTCGCCGTGTTGAGAAGGCGTCCAAGCCGCAGGGGGAGTGGTCCTAGCATGGGCCGTGCGAACAGGCCGAGCCGCCGATCCGGCAAGTCGCGCCGGGCGATCCGCAGCGTAGATGCCGGCGTTCATCGCTTCGACACCTACGACGAGTACAAACGTGTGCGCATGTGCGCCTCCAAGATTCGCTACGAGACCGAGATGGATGCCATAGACGCGTGTATCCGCCAGTCCCGCCGTCATAGCGCATGCCGCATGTACAAGTGCGAGCGCTGCGGCGGTTACCACCTCTCGAAGGGTAAGCAGCTGTGATGCACGTCCTGGACGAGACCCTCTGGCGCCGCTACATGATGGAGCACGGCAGGTCCGCCGGTGTCCCCGAGGCGACTCTCCGCCGCTACGGCGTTGAGACCTGGAAGTCCGAGCCCGCAACCGGCGACTTGAAGGGAACCCTTATAGCGAGGAGCTGGGAGGGCGGTGCGCTCTGCGCATACGTCTCATGCGGCGAGTCCCTCTACCGGGTTCCGGTATGGCGCGGCTCCGATCCATACAAACGATGCGTCTCCATGCCCCTCGGCTCGATGGTGGCCATGCATGTGAAGGCACCTGCCCATGGCCGCCCTTACTGCACGTCGGTCGAACCGATTGCGAATCGGGATGACGTACCTAACGAAGGAGGAGCCTATGCTCATCAATGTCGATGACGACAAACTCCGCAAAATCGCAGACACCCTCAGGACGCTTTCATCATCGAGGATTAAGATTTCCCATTCCGACCTCGCGAGATTCATCATTGGGGAAACGACCAGGGAGATTGATTGTAGTCCTCAGAATTTTGCACGCGTCTTAGCTGACCTGCTGGATCGCCCGATTTCCGAGCCCTATGTGAGCAAGACCTCGGGGAGGGTCTGCTGCAGCATATGCCGAAAGCCTCTGGGCGAATGCGGTTTCCCCGAGGTCGTTCGTCATTGCCGGAACTGCGGGGCGAAGGTCGATGATCGCATTTTGATGGCCATCGATGCAGGTCGTGAGTTGGCCGAGGAATTGTCCGATGAGAGGCAACGCGCCCAGTTTTAGGGCAAATGTTCATATATCCGATTCGGAAGGAAGAGTGAAATGGAAGCATACTGCGTCAAATGCAAGAAGAAGGTAACGGTGCCAGACTCTGAGGCTGTGAGGGTCGTCACCAAGAACGGTCGCTCAATGCTGAAGGGCAAGTGTCCTGAGTGCGGCACGAATGTCAACCGTTTTCTCTCAGGGCAGAAGTAGTCATGGTGACGCTCGATATGCTCACCGCAGCTTGCGCCGCAGCGGTGCCGCTCTGCATCGCTGGGATAGCGACGGTGCTCGCGGCTGCCGGTATGGTGGAGCTTCCGCTTTGCATGGCATCTGTTGCCTTCGCCGCTGGCCTGACGGTCACGTTCGCGTTCTCGTAGGAGGTTCCAAGGAATGGCTGATTTATCTGAACAACCTGCTGACGCGGAAGAACGTTTTGAGAGCTACCCGGAAATCAAAGACAGGATGCTTTCAGAGGCAGGGTTGAAATATGACATCGAGATGATAAAGCAGAACGTGATCATGGGCATAAGCTGCACGAAGCATCCAGGCGAGGACGCTTGGGGTCCGACCATCACGGCTGCAAGGCTTTTCGAGAAGGCGGAGAAGGCGCTCCTGAGAGACGCCGACGCCTATTTCGCCCAAGGGGCGGCGCAGGAGGCCTTGAGCCTGTTGAAGGCCAACGAGCGGCAGATCGAGCAGCTGCACACGTTGCTAGGGCAGGAAGGTTCTGATGATGGTCGATGATGAGAAGCGCCGGGAGACAGCGAGAAGGCTGCGAGCTGCCGCAGAGCAGGCAGACCCGGCGGCAGGAGTGTCGGAAACGGAGATATTCTGCATCCTCGACGTGGACTTGGGCGGGGAGCGGGGCTTCGCCGACAGGCAAGACGTTCTGCGCCTCGCCGACCTGATCGACCGCCCGGCAACGCAGGGCAGCGGCAACAGAAGAGCCGCAACGTGCGAGGACATCGACTTTCTCATCGCCTTGCAGGAGGAGATGAACACCCAACCGCACGTCGGTCAGGCAGATCCACGCTTTTGGGTCGTGCAGGTGAGCAGCTATCGCGATGCCACCGATGCCGACGACATCGACCGTGTGCGCTTCATCGACGACGAGTGGATCGAGACCGATAGAATGACGCTCGATGAGGCGATGGAAGCTGCGTATAGGGCAGAGGTCGAGGTCGCTGGAGAGGAGCACGCAAGGGACATCGTTGCTGAGTTCGGACTATGGATGCACGAGGATGGCCAGTTCTCCGGCAACCTTCCCGGCAATTGCAGAAGCTTTGTCGAGCATTACTCCAAAGTCTGCGGCAAGGTCGCGTTCTTCGAGACCTGTGAGCGCAAGATCGCACCGAACACGATGTTCCTCACGCTCCGCGAGGCGCAGGATCATATCGAGTCGAACCGCCACAATTACGAGGATCCGCGTCCATTCGCCATGACGGCATGGCGCTCCCCGCAAGTGGAGCAGCTTTACAGGATCCTGCATGAGGTTGATTTTGCTTTCGCCCGCCGTGCGATAATTCGCCTGCTTGAGGAAGAGAGCGAAACCGAAGAATCGCCGCGGGAAATCGCCGCGGAGCTGCGGCACGCCGCCAACTACGGTGACTCCGAGACGCTGGCGGGGTGGTGGAATAGGCTGCAGTCGGCCGTTCTTCGCGACGATGACTTCCCGGATCCGCGTGAGACGTTCAGGCGGTTGGCAGAGCTGATCGACTGAGGCTTTGGGGCATCCCGGGGCTGCCGCTCTTCCATGGCCATCCGGCAAACGAACCAGAGTCGGTTTGGGCTTGCGACCTATGTAGGGGTATGTAGTTGCACTCGGGCTCATCTGCCTGGCGATCGAGACGAGAGCCGTATAGCGCGCTCGTTGAGGGGTATGCATTGTGGATTATTAATAGTTTGATTGCTATCGGTTTGTATGGGAATTCGAATGACTGAAAACAATGAAAACCAAGCCGGCAACGGCATTTCCCTGTCCTACAAGTACAGGCTCTACCCGACACCCGAGCAGGAGAAGGCCCTTGCCTTCGAGTTCGATGCGTGCCGCTACGTGTACAACCACTTCCTGCATCTCCGCACGGAATCCTGGGAGAGTACCCAGAAGACGCTCCGCCGCCCCAAGCTCGCACCGGGCGCAGATCCCAACGCAAAGCATCCCGAGTACGTGAAGGACTCCAACGGCAAGACCGTCTGGGAGGAGTATGTCAACGAGTCCTACGACCCAGAGGCGAAGTCCATGGGCAGCATCCCCAGCAAGATGCTGACAGCGCTCAAGAACTCCTGCCTGGACGAGGACGGCAACCTTTGGCTCAAGCAGGCCGACTCCACAGCGCTTGGCTATTCGACCATGAACCTCGATGCCGCCTTCGACAACTTCTTCCGTGGCAGGAAGAAGGGCCAGGATATCGGGTACCCCCGCTTCAAGCGCCGCTTCGACTCCGCACAGTCCTACAAGACGCAAGGCGGGCAGCTCCTCGGAACGTACCCCGACGGCAGCCCCGCTAAGCTGATCCTCAAGGGCATGGGCAAGACCCCGGTTCCGTCACCCCTGCCAGAGGATCATCCGCTCCGCACGGTGCGCTGGCAGTACGTCTACCTTCCGAAAGTCGGCAAGGTCCGCGTCAAGGTCCACCGTATTCCCGAGGGCACCTTCGTGGCAACAGCGGTGGCTCGTACCGCGAGCAACAAGTACTACATTGCGGTCAACGTCAAGGATGCCGCACCGAAGCCCGTTCCCGCCGGCCACGGCGAGGTGGGCATCACGTTCGGCGCATCCCACTGGGTGACGACCTCCGACGGCGAGCAGATCGACCTTCCCGAGCGGATGGCCAGGCTCCAGCGCCGCAAGGCGATAGCCTAGCGCGACCTGGCCCGCAAGCAGAAGGGCAGCGCCAACTACCGCAAGCAAAGGCTCAAGATCGCCAAGATCGACGAGAAGATAGCAGACATCCGAAAAGACGCGACCCACAAGCTCACTCGAGAGCTGGTCGATTCCTACGACGTGATCGCGTCCCGCGGCATGTGCTTGTCCGGCATGATGCAGCACAAGACGGAAGCCACCAAGAGCCTCCCCAAGAAGGTGCAGCGGGCCCTCAACAGGAGGACCTCCGACGGCAATTTCTCCGAGTTCAACCGCCAGTTGGCCTACAAGTCTGCTTGGGCCAACCGCGCCTTTGTGGAAGTTCCCAACGACACACCGACTGCTCAGGTGTGCAGCCGTTGCGGTCACGAAGAGCTTGTTCTGGCAAAGGACCTGCGTTCCAAGTGGACGTGCTTCGAATGCGGCGCCCAGCACGACAGAAAGGCAAACGGTGCGCAGAACGTCTTGGAGGCCGGCTTGGACATTCTCCACGACCGGGAACGCGCCTACGTGACGAAAGCCAAGAAGACCAGGAAGAAAAAACGCTCCGAATCGGAAAAAAAGGAGTTCGAATGATTCTGGTCATAGACATCGTTATAGTTTTGGCAGCGATCTTCTGCATGGCGCTGATTCTTGGCACGATCGAGATCGTCATGCGCGGTACCACGGCCCTTTCGTTGCATGCCGGGATACTGGTTTACGTTCTCGTCATAGCTGTGATTGTTGGGCTGCTGTCTGCGCGAGCATCGGTGTTGGGGGCCTCTGTTTCTGCTTTTTAAGGAGTATGAAGATGATTGAGCCTAAGCCCGTGGAAGACGGCGAGTGGGAGATGGTCTCTGGATGTGGCTTCTCCATGCAGGCCAAGATAGGCCGGATCGGGTTGTCCTCTGATATGCTG
>OLPG01000692.1_pt1 | contig 32022 bp, 30 predicted proteins | sample 1672311 | NCBI WGS metagenome assembly OLPG01 (sample SAMEA3136670, study PRJEB25190) | human gut metagenome | biome: human gut; feature: human-associated habitat; material: faeces | place: Austria | collected 2013 | reverse complement strand
GCATTTCAAGGAGTTTTAAGCAATGATAAGAGTGTTATTTGTCTGCCACGGCAACGTATGTATATATAAGCTAAAATACCGTATTTAAGCCACTTTCAGAGAATGGAAAAGGCTATTTAGTACCAAATTAGTACCAGTCAATTTTAGAATATCCGCAGATGACACGACTTGATAGCCCCCAATAGGGGCTATTTTTTTAGGGAAATTTTCAACTTTAATAGAGCTATAAAACACAAATTTTATTTTGACATATTTTTTCTTCGTAGAGCGTCTGCTAACATTGACACGAGTTGAATGTCATCATCAGTCAATCCAGACAAATCTAATCGCTTAACCTTGTCAAGATCTAAAAGGTAATCACTACTCACGCGAAATACATATGCTAATTTGCGTAGTACGTCAGGTGAGGGAACTCTTTCTTGCCGCTCGTAAAATGACACTACAGATTTACTTACACCAAGCTGATCGGCTAGTTGTTTTTGAGTTAATCCAGATTCTGCTCTTAATTCTTTCAATTTAGTTCCAAAATCCACTATTTCACCACCTTTGTAATAAAATAGTTTACTTTTATTATGTACAAAAATGGTGTTCTATATTACAATATAAGTAGTAAAATAGTGTACTTTGAAACAGTTACATATGTATACATTGGGGGAGAGAAAATGGCAAATGAAGAAAAAGAATTAATTAAGATTCAGGAACAAGCAACAGAAATGTATAATAAATCTATTTTCAATGTAAGTATTTCTATTGTTATACTTGGGGCTTTATTTTGTTTTTTGTTCTATTTATGTTATGACAGTTATTTTGATATAACCTTTTTAAATGTAATGACTATAGTAGTAGGCATTTTGCTAGTTATTTTGGTTGGGGCAGTTGTAAATGATGTTAAGGCAAAGAAAATGGTGAAGAAAGATATAAAAGGATTTCTTGAAAGTAAATATGCAGGCAGCTATAAGGTAATGTACGATGGAATACTAAAAGAGCAAGAAAGAAAAAGAAAAGAACAAGAAAGGGAAAATGAACAGTGGGAGTATGACCATCCGATATGTCCGGTATGCAAAAGTAGAAATACCAAACGAATCACTACTGCAAGTAGGATGATTTCTATTGCTGCAGTTGGAATTGCTTCTGGAAAAATTGGAAAGCAATATGAGTGTTTGAAATGTAAACATAAATGGTAAGAAACAGCAAGTTATTTAATTCAGAAAGAAGGGAAGAACAGTATGGCACTAATCAAATGTCCTGAGTGTGGCAAGGAAATCAGTGATAGAGCAGTATCTTGTCCTCATTGCGGTTATCCAATTACAAATTTAAGCGGGGCAAAAGAATCAGCTAATGAGTATGCAGTAATTCTTGAAGATTATAAGGCGAGTATTGTAAAGTGCATAAAGATTGTACGAGAAGTTACAGGGTTAGGGTTGAAAGAGGCAAAAGAGGCAGTTGAAAGAGTACCTTATCTTGTGATAGATAAAATATCACTGCAAGCAGCAACTGCGATTAAAAATGCATTTGAAGATGAAGGTGCAGTTGCGTCTGTAGTATCGTCTACTGAAAAAAATGTGAAAATCGCTGTAGCAAGAGAATCGAAACAAGTCCGATGTCCTAAATGTGGCTCAACACAAATTACGACCGGACAAAGAGGATTTTCTTTTTGGACTGGCTTTGTTGGTGCAAACAAAACAGTTAATCGTTGTGCCAAGTGTGGACATTCTTGGCAGCCAAAATAAAAGATTCAAAATACGGAGGCGAAATTATATGAAGAAGAAAGTATTAGTTATAATGGCAGCAGCCTTGATGTTAAATGTTATGAATGTATCAGTGTATGCGGAAACTGACAAAACAATTGAAAAATCGTTTGAAAATACTGAAACAATAAAAAAAGTACAAGAATTGTTAAACGAACAGGGATATTCGTGTGGTGAGCCAGATGGAGTAGCTGGACAAAATACAACCAACGCAATAATTCAATACAAGACAGCTAATGGTATGGATGCAACATCAGCAATAACACAAGAATTGTTGGATATCCTTGAAAGTTCTGGATCATCTGTTAGTGAAAATAGTGATTCTACGCCAGAAGGTATGAGTGTAAGTGAGCAGGAGTGGAAAAATTGGGAATCCTCTAGCGTATGCACAATAATACCATTTATGCAGTCTGCGAAAAAAGCAGGTTTTTCATTTTCGCTGCCAAGCGGACAGAAGGATAGTAACGACAAAGTAGGCACATTTGAATTTCTTGACGAAAATGGAAATATTACAAAGGATTTAGAGCAGACAGACTTTTATTATGGAGTTGAAAAACAGCATATTCTTTATACAGGACTGGAAACTAGAGACGTTAGTGTTTATGAAAGTACAGATTTTAGGGAGGCTTGCATTCGCTTGGTACTGGGCTATAATATGCATCTTGAAAAAGGTACAATGGAAGCTGCATTAAATCTTACTAGGGAGCGTGCGGAAGAGATAGTGAATTACTGTTTAGACAATACTATTGAATTTTGTGTGGTGGATAATATGCGTATTCATTTGACGTATCGGAATGATACGGCAGATCCATTCTATCGCTTACATGTTGAATATTAATTATAAGTTGTGTCCAAATTGCACAAAATAAATCTAAAATTTTTGTGTAAAACAGTTAAAAACTCTTGACAAATAGATAAAATGTGATATAATAATATAAACAATAAAAATTGAATAAATGAACGATATGTGTCTTGGCGAAGATACGGATCTTTAGCAGAAAGACACTTTACAGCAGAAAGACATCGGAAACAGAGTGATATAATGTTCACTCTTGTGTTTGATGTCTTTTTTTGCGCTCAAAATATATGGAAAATGAGGTACAAATAAATGAGTGAAGAAAAGAAAAGTGTAACAGTATTCAATCAAAAGTTAGCTGGAAAGTTGATGATGGAAGGATTTAAGCTTCAAGGAATGCGACCAGATAAAAAGTTTTCAAACCGGAACGTGTATTTCTTTATGAACTGCGATCGTGTAAACGAAATCATTAAGAATTTCAGCGCGAAATAGTAATAAAGAGGTGCAAGTCATGAGTGAGAATATTTTTTTATCTGAAATCATTACAGATACAGATATTGAAACATGGTATCTACAAGATGTTTTGATTTCGGCAGACACAGGATATGGAAAAACACATTTCATTAAAACGAAACTTTACGAGTATGCGAAGAAAAGAAAGCAAAAAATATTATTGCTTTTGCCACGAAAATCATTAAAGAAGCAGAATATTAAGCAGATAAAGAAAGAGGGAAAGCTTGATGTGATTTCAATTACAGGATATCACGTAATTGAAAACATTGTAAAGCATGGAGGAAGTCTCAATGGGTATTTTGAAAAATTCGATTTTGTAGTATGCGACGAATTTCACTATTTTATTTCTGATGCTTCTTTTAATAAAGATACGGTGAAAAGTCTGCAAGCTATCATACAAGCTAATACAAGCAAAATCTGGATTAGTGCAACATCAGAAAAAGTAGTTAAATTTTTTCATCAGTATACAGATGTGAAGTTTATTGAATATAAGTTTCCGAATAAAGACAAAGACATAAAGCTTGTCACGTATAAAAGTGAAAATGAACTGGATCAAATTGTAGATATTACCATTACAGAGGGAAAGAAAGCAATCTTATTCACGAATGATCTTCACTATGGTGTGAAGGTTTATGAAAGATATATCCGATATGCTACGTTCAACTGTTCGGAAAGCAATTATTACTTTTACAAGTTCGTTGATGAACATGAGATAAATCAAATAGAAGAAAGTGAATCGTTTAAGAAAAATATCTTAATAACTTCTACTGCTTTCGATTGTGGACTGAACATATGTGATAAGGCTGTAGATAGAATAATTCTTCATAATATACACGAAATTGACACGATTATCCAATGCATTGGACGTAAGCGTTTTAAAATTGGAGATAGGCTTACAATCTATATTCCAGAGCTGAAAAATCAGGCTATCGGTGCATATATAGTGGGAACGAAAAAAGCTCTTGCAAGAGCCAATTTTCTCAAATTTCACACAGAAACTCAGCTAATTCGAGAAACAGAAATGAATCCAAGGAAATATGCAAAGATTGAAAGAATTGTTTTCGACACCATACAAAATGGAACAGTTAAAAAGACCATTAATGAAGCGGCATATTTTCACTTTGCGGAACTGGCAGCAGAATACAGCCAAATGATAAAGTTAGGTTGTGATGGCTTCAGAAAGTTTATTATGCAGAAGCTAGGGATTAAATCATACTCATGCTTTAATGGTGCTGGACATAGGGACTTAGCGTGCTATTTGGAATCGTTGGTGATTGATGGACAGGTGAAAAAAGCTGATAAAAATAAAATTATGAAATCCAAGGCTGACAAAGATAAGTTCATAGATAGGATAAAAATGCTACATAAAGACGATTATCTGCGAGATCTGACAGTCATTAATCAAATATTTGCATCTTTGGGGCTTATGTACAAGGTGGAAGCATATGCTACTTCTATCATGGTTGATGGGCGAAAGAAATCAGTAAAAGCATGGAAAGTAGTGAGAGCGTAAAAATTACCTACCTTTTACTACCTAAGCACTATATAAGTAACCCTAGTAAAAAGTAGGTAATTTTGTAGGATGTATGGGATTATCGTAAAGATAAGACCATAGAAGACAACACAAAGATACAAGGTATGAGATGTTCTATGTTGAGTGTTGTCTTCTGCCACTCATGGATTCGTGGCATTATATAAAAGAATAAAATGTTCTTATATAGAATATTGGTATCATGCCAGATTCGATTTCATTCTTATGATATTATGGCTGGCACTCTGCCGACCAGAGGAAAAAGGAAAATATTATTGTGAGCTTTTCTATAGGATTATAAGCATAATCGCGTTTAGTCGAAAAATCGCACATTATAGCTTTTGTTTTCTTTTGTTGGCTGGTAAAGTAAAGGGGCGTTAAAATTGGATTTTTAATAGAAATTGTATACAATTTATCAATTTGTATCACAAAAAATTTGCTCGAACATAAAAATATTTAGTACACCACATATTAATTGTACGAAAATTTGTGAAATATATCCAATTTATCGCGCAAAACGAGAACCAAAAGTATACAAAGTAAATGAAAAAATTAAGATTTTGATAGTTTACCGAGCTTGTCATCGAGCTACTATTGTGGAAATTGCTGGCGAATACAAGAAAAGATTTATTTGAGTTATCTATTGCTTCAGAAGCCCATAACCTCCACAAGAGACACAAGCATAAAGCATTACAGCAAAAAATCCAGAGCAGACGGAGAAGAAAGTATTGCTACAAGCGGAGAAAGCCCACCGGAAAGAGAAAAGGGCTGATAGTGAAGTATTGAGTGCAGATTGTGCTACTTTTTCATTTTTCCTTTGGTTGGTTTCTTGCGTGATCCGCTTTCTTGTGTTCCGGGAAAACTTGCGTATGCGATACATTTGACTTGCTTTTGATACTTTTAATATTAGTATTAAATCTAACGTTGACAGATTTTGTATTAAAACTGCTTGACTTTTGACTATAAAACGGGTATAGTTAAAATATCAAATTTAACGAAGGTCAGATTAAATACAACAACCAAAGAAAAGGAGACAAGGATATGTGTAAAGTGTACGGATACTGCCGCATAAGTACGGCAAAACAGAGTATTGAAAGACAGATTAGGAACATTACGAAGGAGTACCCAACTGTTAAGATTGTTCAGGAAGTTTTTACAGGAACAAAGACAGAAGGGCGTGAAGAGTGGGCGAAGCTGTACAGAACAGTAAAAAATGGCGATACGATTGTTTTTGATTCTGTCTCCAGAATGTCACGTGATGCTGTAGAGGGTGTGGAGTTGTATATGGAACTTTTTCAGAGGGGCGTTACACTTGTCTTTCTGAAGGAAAGCTATATAAATACCGAGATTTACCGAAGCACTATAGAGCAAACGATTGGAGCGACTGGAAATGAAATTGCTGATATTTACATAGAAGCTACAAATAAGGTTATCAGACTTTTGGCGGAGAAGCAGATCGTAAAGGCATTTGAGCAAGCAGAGAAAGAAGTACAGGACTTGCACCAGAGAACATCTGAGGGAATAGAAACGGCGCGTTTAGCCGGAAAGCAGATAGGACAAAAGCCTGGTGCAAAACTTGTTACTAAAAAGTCGCTTGAAAAGAAAGCAGTCATAAAAGCCCATTGTAAAGACTTTGGTGGATCGCTGAGTGATGCGGAGTGTATGGCACTCACTGGACTGTCCAGGAACACTTTTTATAAATATAAAAGACAGCTTAAGCAAGGTTTTTAACCTTGCTTTTTTCTTGTCTGGGGCTTGTGATTTGCCGCAATGTATTGCTGATACTGTTATAGTCCAGAATCTCAAATTTTTATGTTCGCAGTGCCACCCCACCCGTGCCGACGGCTGCCCGGTATCATCGCACTATGACCGCGGGATAGTTTACATTTTGTCGTGGTTTCTGAGGTTGTCCAGTCGCTATCGAGGTCAATCTCATTCTCACATTCCAAAATCAACTCCGAACAAAAAAGCCCTGAGAGCAATTTTTATGGGGCAAAAGGTAAGTTATACGCTTTTGGTCGCTGAAAATCGCTTGCAGAGCTTCTCTTTTACTTTTCTTCTTTCGCTGGTGGTTCAAATTCCATCAAATCTCCGGGCTGAACTTCGAGGTATTGACAGAGCCGACTTATTACCTCAGTTGTCACCGTTTCTCCCTGTCCCAGTTTTGCTACAGTTGCCGGACTAAAAGAAAAAGGTGGTTTTTTTAAATCGGTTCGTTTCATGCCACGGCGTGCCAGCAAATCAAACAGTTTATAATATTTTATATATGAATTTCTTTTTTCCATCTATTCACCCCATAGCAATGAAATTTCTTATGTAAGGAGTCTATCACACAAACTAAAAACTGTCAATCACGTTCATAAAGTACACGAAAACGAATATAAATTTGCTAAAACATATTGACAATAACAAAAGTTCGTGATAATGTACGTATCAAATATGAAAGCAAACATAAATTTGTGAATATAAACTAAATATGAAAGAGTGGTGAAATACGTGGAACGAAAAAACGGAGCATTTAGGAAACGAAAAGAAAGTTTTGCTATGGTTTCCAACCATATACTGCGAGATGACAGTGTTTCATTGAGAAGTAAAGGTCTTTTTGCGCTAATCCAAAGCTATGTAACACTAGAAAATTTTACGATTTATAAAAGTTTCTTACAGAGTAAGTGCATGGAAGGTGAAAAAGCCTTTAACAGGGCATGGGAAGAGCTGAAAACCGCTGGGTATTTGGTGCAGTACAAACTAAAAGACGAGAATAATAGGTTTTTCTATGAGTATGAGTTGCTTGATGTTCCAGAAAAAAAGCCATACCCCCCAAAAGGAGGTGTGGGAAATTTCGACACCCCACACCCCCATTTTGAAGGTGTGGAAAAGGAAGATGTGCAAAATGAAGGTATGCGAAAGGGGGGCTATATAAGTAATACTTTAAACAATAATATTATAAGCAATAATACTTTATCAAATCAAATCATATCAGAGTGCGATGTGATGGCTCAGATTGAATATATCCCAGAAATGAAAGATGATTTTATAGAAAATCTTGTTGTGTTGATGGTTGATGTGCTTAATTTGCCAGATGATACCATAATAAGAGTAAATCAATGCAACCAGAAAGCAAAAATTGTAAAGGAACGTTTTAGAAAAATACGTTCTAAGCATATCGAATATGTAAAGCTGGTATTTGCTGAATTTACCGGGGAAATCAATGATTTACGCAGTTATTTAATAACAACGCTTTATAATGCTGTATCTACTTGTGACATTTATTTTTCGCAAAGAGTAAAACATGATCTATATGGAGAGGAGGAACATCAATGGAAAATCGTAAAGTGAAAGTAACTTTAAATCTGGAACTGTACGAGGACAATTTAAAAGACGTGCTGTACAGACTGGCAGCAGATAGCACGAATTTAACTGAAGTTCTTGAAAGTTTCATAAATGATTTGGTATATGGTAAGTCAAGCCACGGATCAGATGAATGTAGTCTTGCCCGGCGGTATTATGACCGCTGTTATTATGGAATGGGTGAAGAAGATACTTTTTTGCGGTATCTTTTGAAATTCGGCGAAATCGAGTATTATCTTGACATTATGTCGAACATTCAAGCCTACACTGAGTGGCTTGCAGACGGAGAGGATTACAGCGAAGAACTGAAAGAAGCAAAGCAAGAACAGGATTCCATTTATAAACAATGGGCGGAAAGATATGAAAAACCGCCACAGAGCCGGAAAAAGGCATATAAGCAAGTGGAAAAGTGGCATGAAAAATATAAAAAATTCATGGATCAGTGCGAAAGGATTTCAGAAAGTGAAGGTGTAGAAGTATGACAGCCAGCAAAAGAAAAGAAGAAAATATACTAATGAGCTATAATGAATGGGAAATTTTACATAGATATCGTGTAAAAGCGCACATTTTAAGGAAATTGCATTCTTTTTTCTACTTGGCAGGGCTTTTTATGATTATTTGTGTACCGCCTATGCTTATGATTTTACATTATATTATGAGAGGGTATTGAGATATGAGTGTATTGCAAGTGTTATATTCATTATGGCAGAGTGAGCGCACACCAGAAGAAAGAGTAAATATGGCGCGACTGCTGCCGGAATCCATATCAAAAGAAGTGCTTGAAGCGGTGGAGAGTGCAGAGAAACAGGCGTTTTCGGTGGGCTTTAAGTGCGCTATGGAGCTTATGGAAGAACTTAAAGCAATTGGAAGAGGGTGATTATATGGTAGAAAATATAAGAGAACGTGTTATAAATTCTATGTTCGATCGTTGGTGTGCGATACCGGATGTAGACATGGAGTCAAAAAAGGCTATGGAGCAAGCTATACAAGAACCAAATGAAGATACGATTTTTCAGGTTACCTCTATAACCGAAGCCCGGGCATATCGAGCCGGGTTTCAGGATTGCCTTAATTTGATAAAAGAACTTTTTTGAAGATGGGGACTGTCGAGTGCAGTCCCTTTAAATATTACAAAAATGTTAGAAACACTTGCCGGAGATATTGACAAATTTAAAAAAATATGATAGGATACAAAGAAATATAAAATATGATGTAAATGCGTTTTGAAGTATTGTTATATACGGAAGAACGCTCACAGCACTAAGACATCAAAGCTAAGGTATGGAGCAGAGCAAAGTTCCATAGTTTACTTTTGGTGTCTTTTTTTGTCATTACAAAGAGAGGAAAGTTGAATTTATGGGAGAAAAAAGAGAAGAGTTAAAGTTACCGTGGTGGAAGCAGTACACTTTTTCAGTGGAGGAAGCGGCACAGTACTTCAGGATCGGAGAAAACAAAATTAGGCAAATGATTGCTCAAACGCCTTATGCAAATTGGATATTACGAAATGGAAACAGAGTACAGATAAAAAGAATACTGTTTGAACAATTTATTGATTCGTTAGAAGCCGTTTAGATATGGCTTGACGCATAATTCGTGCCGTGGCATACTTAATAATATAGTTGTGTCACGGCGGGTTCACATTAAGGAGGAAAAAAGTGAGTGATATAAAACGCCGCGATAATAAAGGCAGAGTGTTGATGGTTGGAGAATCGCAACTTGAGGACGGTAGTTATATTTACCGATATACAGATCCTTCAGGGAAAAGAAAGAAGATAATGAGCTGGAGATTAACGAAAGCTGATCCTATTCCAAATGGAAAAAGAGCTAAAGCGCCATTACGTGAACAGGAAAAAGGAATCCAAAAAAAGCTATATAGCGGTATTTGTGACGATGATTCTACAGTATGCGAACTTGTAGAAAAATATTTAGCAACTAAAATCCCCAAAGCAACGCATAATACGATAGCAAATTATAAAACGGTTCAGAGACTTTTGGAAAAAGAAGAATTTGGACACAAGAAGATTCAAAAAATTAAGTATTCGGATGCACTTTCGTTTTTGGTTGGATTACAGACTAGAGGTAAAAGTTACAGTTCTATTCAGAATATTCGAGGGGTATTACGTCCAGCATTTGAGTTGGCTTTTCGAGATGAATTGATTCTATCAAATCCATTCTCTTTTGAACTAGGAGATGCCTTAATAAATGATAGCGTAAGAAGAGAAGCGATTTCTCCGGGTGATGAACGTCGCTTTTTAGATTTTGTAAAAAATGATAAACATTTTAATAGATATTATGAGGGAATGTATATTCTATTTAAGACAGGATTACGTATTTCTGAATTTTGTGGACTGACATTACATGATATTGACTTTAAAAAGCATGAGATAACGGTAGACCATCAATTACAAAGAGAACGAAATGGTACGTATATTGTTGTAAAACCTAAAACTGATGCTGGGGTTAGAGTCTTGCCAATGAAAATGGATGTTGAAGAATGTTTTAAAAAGATTATAGATAATCGTTCATATATGAAAAAAGAGATAATAGTTGATGGATATGGCGGATTTCTATTTTATGATAAAAATGGGAAACCGATGATTTCTATGCATTGGGAAAAATATTTTCAACATGCCGTTCAAAAGTACAATAAAATCTACAAAGCACAGTTGCCTAAAATTACGCCACATGTATGCAGACATACATATTGTACTAATATGGCAAGATCAGGAATTAGTCCTAAGACACTTCAATATTTGATGGGGCATTCAGATATAAGTATCACATTAAATGTATATACTCACCTCGGACTGGAAGATGCTAAAAAGGAGATTACTGAAATAGAAAAGAAAGAAAATCAGAAAACGAAGAGAAAAAGGAATGCTAGTTCTAAAGTGGTGAATTTATAGTATTATGTTGTACATGCGTTTTCAAGAGAGTGGTACATATTTTTTTAATTAGTACCAGTTTGAGTACCAATCAAGTAAGGATATATACAAATTTTTAAGAAGTTATAAGAAATTAAACAAAAAACTAAAAATCAAAAATCCTTTGCAAATAAAGGATTTAAGCTATTATAAAAAGATATAAGGAGATATAAAATATATGATAAAAGTATTATTTGTATGTCACGGCAATATCTGCCGCTCACCAATGGCAGAATTCATTTTTAAAGACATGGTTTCTAAACAAGGTCTTTCAGACCGATTTTATATCGCATCTGCTGCAACCAGCACTGAGGAGATATGGAATGGAATCGGGAATCCGGTATATCCTCCGGCGCGAGAGGAGCTTGCTAAGCATGGGATTGATTGTAAGGGTAAGCGCGCAGTTCAACTAACGAAGGCAGATTATGATAAATATGATTATATTCTCGGTATGGATTACTGGAATCTGAAGAATATGTTAAGAATATTGAAATCAGATCCAGAGGACAAGGTTAAACTTCTTCTGGATTACAGTGATGATCCGAGGGATATCGCAGATCCATGGTATACAGGTGGATTTGATGTCACATATTCGGATGTGGTGGAGGGCTGTGAGGCTTTTCTGGAATATCTGAAAGATAAAAAGAAACTGTAATAAATATTGTCGATGAAATTTACTTTACAAATAGCTGTGGCTATTTTATACTATGTCTACAGCGACTCTTAAGGGGGCTTTCGCTCCCTTATTTTCTTTTTTCCGAAAACGGAAAGTCAACATTCAAATCAGGGCATCCTGCCCGTATTATTTTCAAAGCAAGAAAGGAACTGAATATGCAGAAAGACTATGAAACATTCGTAGAGAAACTGGAGATTGGTATTTACGAGGCTACAGGGATTCCGAGGGAAAATATTTCTTTTGAGAAAGAAGGCGGGAGGTTTGCACCTGTAGGAGACAGACTGCTGGTGAAGTTTGCAGAGCATGATGATGCCTGGGAGGTCTGTGGACTTTATACACAGGAACTTTTTAAATCTTATCAGAATGGCAGTCCGTTTGAGGAAATTATAAAAGAAATCACAGATGATCTCAATCGGATAAAAAAGGCGGATATTTATGAGAAAACAAGAGTGATCAGGGATTATGAGAAGACAAAACCCCGCCTGTTTATAAGATTGCTGAATGCAGATAAATATTCCGCGGATCTTCAGGATGCGGTGTATAAAACTCTTGGTGATATTGCACTTGTGCTTTATATGAAAGTTACGGAATATGAAGGATGTGTGACAAGTACAAAAATCCGGCAGGGAATGCTGGAGCAGTGGGGAAAAGAATGTGATGAGGTGTTTCAGGAGGCGATTCTCAATACGTATTTTATGAGTCCACCCAGAATTTACAGATGGGAACAGATGATTTTTAATCCGGAATATGAAGGTGAAAGTTTTATGAATCTGGGTGATAAGTGTGAATTGAAGAAAGATGCAATGGGAAATTGTCTCAGTACAACGAAGAAAACAAATGGTGCAGTTGCAGTGTTCCTGCCGGGAGTGGCAGAACAATTGGCATATATGCTGGATTCCGATTTCTATATGGTGTTTACCAGTGTACATGAGGTAATGATCCATAATGATAAATTTGTAGAACCTGAAGATTTGCAGTGTGTTTTGCGGGATACGATCAGGGAGGCTACACCGAAAGAGGACTATCTGACGTCGAGAATCTACCAGTACAATAGGGAAACACATAAATTTATCTGTGTAACTCCGCTGGAAAAAGATGAGAAATAAAAATATGAGAGTACTCCATAAAAAAGTACTCTCATATAAAGGATATTTAGAAACGTTATGAGTAATTTATACGGTTATCCGAGCAGTGCAGAGTCATTACTGAACTCTTCTCCGCTTGCTTTTTCAAACTGATCCAGAAGGTTTTTAACTGTCAGTTGTTTCTTTTCTTCTCCCTGGATATCCAGAATGATTTTTCCTTCCATCATCATGATCAGACGATTGCCATGTGCAATAGCGTCCTTCATGTTGTGGGTGATCATCAATGTCGTAAGGTGATCGCGGTTTACGATCATATCTGTAATTTCCAGAACTTTGGCAGCTGTTTTTGGATCAAGAGCTGCGGTATGTTCATCCAGAAGCAGAAGCTTTGGTTTCTGAAGCGTTGCCATCAGAAGAGTAAGAGCCTGTCTCTGACCACCCGAGAGAAGTCCTACTTTAGAAGTCAGTCTGTCTTCCAGACCAAGACCAAGAATTTTCAGGAGCTCTTTGTATTCTTCGCGCTCTGCTTTAGTGATTCCGGAGCGGAGAAGACGGGATTTTCCGCGGCGTTTTGCAAGTGCAAGGTTTTCTTCGATACCCATTGTTGCAGCGGTTCCTGTCATTGGATCCTGAAACACACGTCCAAGGTATGTAGCACGTTTATGTTCAGAAAGTTTTGTAACATCAATATTGTCGATAAGGATCTGTCCTTCATCAACCGGCCAGGTTCCTGCAACAGCATTTAGCATAGTAGATTTGCCGGCGCCGTTTCCTCCGATAACAGTTACAAAATCGCCTTCGTTCAGCTTCAGGTTCAGACCATTTAATGCACGTTTCTCATTAATGGTTCCGGGATTAAAGGTTTTATAGATATTTTTAAGTTCAAGCATTTTTATTTACCTCCCCTTTTGGCTGGTTTATTAAAGTATTTGCCTTTCCAGTATGGGAATGCAAGGAAGAGAGCAACTACGATTGCGGACAGCATCTTCAGCAGGTCAGTGTCGATACCCATCCAGATAACAATCTGAAGTACCAGATAATACAGAATGGAACCGAAGATAACTGCTAACAAGCGAAGGGCAAAGTTGCGGAAAATACGTCCAAAGATTGCCTCGCCAATAATAACTGCTGCCAGACCGATAACGATGGAACCACGTCCCATGTTGACATCTGCAAATCCCTGATACTGTGTAAGGAGTGCACTGGAAAGTCCTACCAGACCGTTGGAAATCATAAGTCCGAGAACTTTATTCATGTTTGTGTTGATACCCTGGGCGCGTGACATATTTGGGTTACATCCGGTTGCGCGAAGGGAACAGCCAAGCTCTGTTCCAAAAAACCAGTAGAGAATGGCAATCAGGAGAATACACATAACTGCTACAATAAAAATTGTGTTTTTGGAAAGAGATGCATTTTTTATATGTCGCAGGGAAACCAGAAGATTATATTTATCAACGTTGATTGCCTGATTTGCTTTTCCCATGATCTTCAGGTTTACGGAATACAGAGATAACTGTGTCAGGATTCCGGCAAGGATTGCGGGAATTCCCATAAAGGTGTGGAAAATTCCGGTCGCAAGGCCTGCCAGCATTCCGGCGAGAGTAGCGGCCAACATAGAAATCCAGACATTATGACCGGAAAGCATCATCATAATACACACTGCACCACCGGTGCACATAGTGCCATCAACTGTAAGGTCTGCAATATCAAGAATACGGAAAGTGATATAAACACCGATTGCCATAATTCCCCAGATCAGACCCTGGGCTACTGCACCCGGAAGTGCAGTGATTAATGTTAAAATTTGCATTTGTAATTTCCTCCTGTTGAGATGCGAAAAGCGAGAGAGGCGTCAAACCTTTCCCGCTGATCGCATATAAATTGAATTTTTTATAACTGTTTGATAAGCTGTTATTTAAAATCCTGTTGGTGTGAGTATTTTTCAACTGTCTGACCGGATTTATTTGGCAGTTTCTTCAGCAGCCTCGCCGATTGCAACATAATCGTCCGGAACTTCGATGCCCAGCTCTTCGCAGATATCTTTGTTATATTCTTTTGTGAAGTTTGGTGCATATTCGATCGGCATTGTGGAAATATCTTCACCGTCCTTTAAAATCTTAACAGCCATCTTACCGGTTGTAACACCAAGGTCATAATAGCTGATGGAAAGTGTCGCAACACCGCATCCGCTGCAGATACCTTCTTCGCCTGTGATTACCGGAACTTTTGCCGGAAGGCAGATGTTGTTGATGATCTCTGTGTTGGAAGCAACTGTATTATCTGTCGGTACATAAATTACATCACTTGCGTCAGTTGCTGTTGTAGCAACAGAAGAGAGATCATTAGAGTCAGAGAATGCATAATATTCACATGTATATCCGAGTTTTTCAAGTTCAGCTTTTACTGTATCTACCTGATACTGAGAGTTTGCTTCGGCAGAACAGTAGAGAAGACCTACATTTTTTGCATCCGGGAAAAGTTCATTGAGCATTGCTGCCTGCTGATCAAGGGGAGCAAGGTCTGCAGTTCCGGAAATATTTCCGCCCACAGTCCCGTCGAAATCATCCAGTCCAAGTGCAACACCGTATTCAGTAACAGAAGTACCAAGAATCGGAATATCGCTTGTTCCTGCTGCAGCTGCCTGAAGAGCAGGAGTTGCATTTGCAAGAATCAGGTCAACATTATTGGAAACGAAGCTGTTAATGATTGTAGAACAGGTGTTGGAATCTCCCTGTGCGTTCTGCTCGTCAAAGGTAACTGCGTCTTCTCCCAGTTCTTTGGTGACTTCATCCTTGAATCCCTGTGTCGCAGCGTCGAGAGCTTCGTGCTGTACAAGCTGACAGATACCGATTGTATATTTGTCTCCGTCAGCAGCACTTGCTGTTACTGCGCAGGTTCCCATAGCCATGGCTGCTGCAAGAGTGATTGCTAATGCTTTTCTTTTCATAATGATATATCCTCCTAATATAATGTTTAAATTAAGTCAGGTAAGAATTGCGTTTATTATTTGATAATATAAAACTTACCTGAATCCGAAAGATTTTCTGCAGGGAAAGCAGTACTGGTAAATGATTCGGATAATGTCATCGGGCTATTCGACTATGACGTTTTAAAGTATAACGCTTTAGTGTGAAAAAGTCAAGCGACCTGCACAATTATATTTTTAATTCATATAGTATAAAGAGTATATGAAGAAAGCAGAGTGTCGTCATGGCATATTCGATCATGCTGGATGCCGGACATGGAGGTCAGGATCCGGGAGCCGTATATAAGGGAAGACAGGAAAAGAATGACAATCTTAAACTTGCTCTTGCGGTAGGTGAGATTTTAAAAAATAAAGGGATTGATATCTCTTATACCCGTACCGGTGATGTCTATCAGACACCTTTTGAGAAGGCACAGCTTGCAAATCAGGCAGGAGTAGATTACTTTATTTCATTTCACCGAAACAGCAGTCCAAAGGAAAATCAGTATAATGGAGCGGAAGTTCTGATTTATGATAAAAGCGGGATTAAATATCAGATGGCTGAGAATATTCTGGGAGCTCTGGGAGAAGTGGGATTCCGCGAAATCGGTGTAAAAGAGCGGCCGGGACTTGTGGTCCTCAGACGAACCAGGATGCCGGCTCTTTTAATAGAAACCGGATTTATCAATTCCGAAGAAGATAATAAACTGTTTGATAACAAGTTTAGCGATATAGCTCAGGGAATTGCAGATGCGATTCTTGGAAGCCTGGATGAGGAAACAGTGCAGGAACCGCTTTATTACAGAGTGCAGACTGGAGCGTTCAGAAAAAAAGAGAATGCGGACCGTATGTTATATCAGTTACTGGAAAAAGGTTATCCCTCTTTTATGTTACATGAAAACGGATTGTATAAAGTTCAGACAGGTGCCTATCAGCAGATTGGTAATGCAGTAAATATGGAGCAGAGACTGAGGGATGATGGTTACAGTACGGTTATTGTGACAAAATAGCCTTCTGGAAATATTGGAAGTCTGTGCATCGCGAAGCGTGTTGCTGTGAACAGAGTGAACAGTAACATAAGCAGTGGGGGACATAGTTTTAAGAATTAACTTGGTTGTACGTTAATAGAAAAAATATGGTACACTGTATCTATCTATAGAAATTCCATAGAAATCTTCGTAAATAATGCATATTGTTCCGGTTCATCAGAGCGTGAAATTTTGTTGGACTGTTACAAACGCATTATTTGAGAGGTGCTGTAGAAAAAACAGATAACGAGGAGTTAGTAATGATGAATGACGTATATGAAAAATTTTTAAAAAGTTCAGAAGAGTTTATTTTTGCAGAAAACAAGCCGGAAAAATCTGATATTATTTTTGTCCCTGGAAATGGTTATCCGCAGATGGCGGAAAAAGCAGCAGAATTGTTTAAGAAAGGGATGGCGGACTGGATTCTGCCCAGTGGAAAATACAGCGTAGTAAATGGAAAGTTTTCAGGCGTTCTTGAAAAAAGCAATGTATATGATAAGGAATATGGAACAGAATGGGAATTTCTCAGGGATGTTCTTATAAAAAACGGAGTTCCGGATCAGAAAATCCTGAAAGAAGACCAGGCAACCTTTACTTATGAGAACGCAATTTATTCCAGACAGGTGACAGATCATGCAGAACTGGAAATAGAAAGAGCGATTTTGTGCTGCAAATCTTACCATGCAAGAAGATGTCTGATGTATTATCAGCTCTTGTATCCGAAAACAGAATTTTATGTGGTGCCTGTGAATGCAGATGGAATTACCAGAGAAAACTGGAGAAAGAACGAAGAAGGAATTGATGCGGTTACAGGAGAACTCTCCAGAATCGTGAAACAATTTTCACTGATGCTGGAGAGATGACAGTTACGGCTGTTCTTCTGTTTCAGTTTTCTTCTCGGGAAGCCAGATGTGGACAAGTTCGATTCTGTTTTTGTCCAGACGGTCAACAACCAGGCGGATGCCACTTTCAAGTGTGACAGACTGACCCTCTTTGGGAAGGCAGTCAAGCTGTTCAATAATATATCCGCCAATAGAATCATAATCTTCAGATTCCAGATTAATATGGAGGGCTTCGTTGATATCATCCAGCTTGGCAGAACCCTGAACAACATATTCTCTTTCAGGCTGGATTTCTTTAATATCTTCGACTTCATCCTCATCGTATTCGTCGCGAATCTCACCTACGATCTCTTCCAACAGGTCTTCCAATGTGACCAGACCGGCTGTGGCACCGTATTCGTCCAGAACGATTGCCAGATTGACGGATGCTTTACGCATTTCGATCATCAGGTCTGCTGTAGCTTTGTATTCATAGGTAAAATAAGGCTCACGCAGGATGTTGCGGATTGAAAAAGGTTTGTCCTTTGGATAAACAAGAAGATCTTTCATATTGATAATACCGATTACGTTATCAGTGTTGTCCTCATAAACCGGAAAACGGGTATGCATATCTTCACTGAAGACCGCCATAAGTTCATCATAGGAAAAATTGATATCTATAAAGGTCATGTCGATTCTGGGAATCATGACATCTTTTGCAGTTGAATCGCCAAAATCAAACACATTGTAGATCATCTGTTTTTCTTCGTTTTCAATGACGCCGTCTTTTTCACCTACATTGACGAGGGTACGCAGTTCATGTTCAGTCATGGCATTTGCCTTTTCGTCCGGGTTAACATGCAGAATGACCAGTACACCTTCTGTTATTTTATTTACAATGAAAACAACGGGAGTAAGGAGAATCATAAGTCCGTATATTATTCTTGAATAGGCCAGGGACAATTTTTCAGCATGGATTGTTGCCAGGTTTTTGGGGGTTATCTCACCGAAAATGAGAATCAGCAGAGTCAGGATGCCGGTTGTGATTCCTACATATGCGTTTCCCAGAATCTTTATGGTGAGTGTAGTCATGAGAGAAGAAACAGACATATTTACAATGTTGTTTCCGATTAATACGGTACTGAGCATCTTTGGGGAATTGGAAATTATTTTTTCCAGAATAACAGCACGTTTGTTGCCCTGCTCGGCAAGAGACTGTATCCGAATCTTATTTACGGTTGTCATAGCGGTTTCCGCAGAAGAAAAAAATGAAGAAAGTGCGATCAGTATCAGAATCGCCACCGCCTGAAAGGCAATACTTGAATCCAAGATTTATTCACTCCTTTTGATTATCTTTATTGATTGAATCATATCATAAAACATTTAAGCAAAATATACATGATTTCATATAAAAAATCAAGAAAAAGCTTTTGGTTCAAAGATAGTATAAAAAAATTTAAAAGAGGACTGTCGAAAAAGTAAGATTTGTGTTATAATTCACTCGATTAAAATGAAAAAAAACATTACAGAATATTTACAAAATGATAAAAGTTTGATAATATACAGATATGTAATATTATTGTATTACGTAAAAAGAGAACTGATATTTGGCTGAAAGTAAAAAAATGATTATCAGGAAACATAAGAATCGAATATAAATATAGAGGTGCGATATGTCCAATAATATAAGAATAAGAAAAAATAAATTAAAAGGAACGGGTATTTTGGCGGCAGCGGCTTTAACAGCGGCTTTGATTGCAGGAAATAATATACCGGGTGTAACAAGACAGGTCAGTGCGGCTGAGTCACAGGAGAATACTGTGTCTTCTCTGATCCCGGACAACATTACGCTTGATAAGCCTGTAGAACTTGCGGATGTAGAACTTCCGGCAACGGAATATGGAACTTTTGAATGGGCAGATGGAAGTTTCGTTCCTGCACAGCGTGTACAGAGCTGTGAGGTACTTCTTATACCGGCAGAAGGGCAGGATTTAAGCCATGTGGATGGATGGGATCCGGAGAGCGGCGCGGTTGTCGGTTACATCAATGTAATAGTGAACAGTATTACGGATAGTGATAATGTTGATAAGACAGAAGGCTCAGGTAAAACAGATCCAACAGAAAATGCAGATCCAACAGAAACGCCTGAAACTTCGTCAGAAAAACCTGCCGCAGATGAAAACGCTGATACAGACAATAAAGAAGATAAGGAAAGTAAATCAGATCAGGATAATAAAACTGATACAGACAATGAAGAGAATAAGATTGAAGAAGATAAAACAGATAATAAAAACAACAAAGATAATAACAGCAATGCAGATAAGACGGATAAAGATACAGAAACTACCGGTAAGCTGGAACCTGCAGATGATATGACACAGGATAAAGAAGATACGAAGAAAGATGATGAAGATGGCGCAGGTGATAATATCTTTGATAATCCTGTTCTGCCGGACGATAAGGATGACCGTCCTACAGATGCAGAGGATTCTCTTTCTGATGAAGAAAAAGAAGAGAGGGCCGCACTTAATCATACCTGCGACGGTATTACAGTAAGCGGAGTTAATCTTCCATGGTATGTACAGTTCAGAGTTTCAAGCGGTGACAGCTATCAGTTTACCAATGAATCAGATGCAATGATTTTCCAGTCTTATGAATTTGAACTCTGGGATCTTAAGAATAATACAGAATACGAGATCCCTAATGGAGATTATATCAGTGTCACTGTGCCGGTAAAATCCGGATATCAGTATACTATCGAACATCTCCTGGATAACGGGGCAACTGAGACGATTATTCCGAGTGTAGAGAATGGTATTATGGTATTCAGCACACATTCTTTCAGTCCATTTGGAATTGCAGGAAGCAGACAATTAGTAGGACCTGATGCGGGGAATGATACGGACGACACAGATGCGGTAACTCCTGCACCGGCTTCCTCCGACAGTCAGAGCTCTGATTCCGGAAAGAACAATACAGTATCTGTGAATGACAGTTCTGACAGCAATAATGGTTCTTCTTCTGATCAGAATGATAATTCAACGGAAAATAAAGCTGTGAAAAATAACAATACAGTAAATACCGGAGATACAACATCAATTATGCCGTTTGTGATACTGTTTGTGGCAGCTGCAGTGATCGCCGGTGTGGCTGTATTTATAAAAAAGAGAAAGAAATAAAAGAATAACACTGATTCCTCCCCCATATAGTTTAACAGGAGGGGAAGCAATGAAAGTCAGAGCAATTTTGAAATCACTATTATTTGCATATGCATTAACAGGAGTGGCATTACTGCTTTTGGCCCTGGTACTGTTTGCTTTTGATCTGGGAGAAACAGCTGTAGATGCGGGGATTATTATAATTTATGTACTTGCATGTTTCATGGGAGGCTTTATGGCCGGCAAAATTGTGCGTAAAGACAAATATCTGTGGGGTGTTATCACAGGTCTGGCTTACTATGTATTACTGTTGACTGTCTCTGTTATGGCAAAAGGCGGCTGGGATATGAGTGCAGCTCATGCAGTTACAACATTTTTTATGTGCACAGGCGGTGGAACACTGGGTGGAATGCTGTCGTAAAAAAAAGCTTTTAAAATGAAAAGATATATGATATACTATGCCAAGAATATAATTACATAAGGAGGATAGAGTTATGGAACATATCAAAACCCTGAATACAAAGAATTTACAGAACACTGTAAAAAAAGGTGGATGTGGCGAGTGCCAGACTTCCTGCCAGTCCGCATGTAAAACTTCCTGTACAGTAGGAAACCAGAGCTGCGAGCAGAAATAAGATCAGCTATGGAGAAATGAGATAAGCAGCGGAACTTTTATTCCGCTGCTTATCTTACGCTTAGAAAGGATTTTAGTAAAATGAGTCTGATTCACCGTTATAAAAGCAATGGCTTTAATATTGTACTGGATATCAACAGTGGATGCATCCATCTGGTAGATGAGGTTACATATGAGGTTCTTCCATATCTGGAAGAGGGCCTTGGCACAGAAGCTATTGCAGAGAAACTGGAAAACAAATATAACAGAGAAGATATTGAGACATCTGTAAGAGAATGTAATAAGCTGAAAGAAGATGGAATGCTTTTTACAAAAGATGTTTATGAGAATGTAATTGAAGAATTTTCAAATAACCGGCAGACCGTTGTAAAAGCATTGTGCCTGCACATTGCTCATGACTGCAATCTGGCCTGCCGTTATTGTTTTGCCGAAGAAGGCGAATATCATGGCAGAAGAGCTCTTATGTCCTATGAAGTCGGCAAAAAAGCTCTTGATTTCCTGATCGCGAACTCCGGTTCCAGGAAAAACCTGGAAGTAGATTTCTTTGGCGGCGAGCCGCTGATGAACTGGCAGGTTGTAAAAGATCTGGTAAAATATGGCAGAGAGCAGGAAAAGCTTCACAATAAGAAATTCCGTTTCACTTTAACAACAAACGGAGTTCTTCTGAATGATGAAGTAATGGAATTCTGCAATAAAGAGATGGGCAACGTTGTACTGAGTGTGGACGGACGTAAGGAAGTACATGATTACATGCGTCCATTCAGAAAAGGTGCAGGAAGCTATGACCTGATCATGCCGAAGTTCCAGAAGTTTGCAGAATCCAGAAATCAGGACAAGTATTATGTAAGAGGTACTTTTACCCACCATAATCTTGATTTCTCCAAGGATGTGCTTCATCTGGCAGATCTTGGATTCAAACAGATTTCTGTAGAGCCTGTAGTTGCGGCTGATACGGAGGAATATGCGATCCGCGAGGAGGATATCCCCCAGATCATGGAAGAGTATGATACTCTTGCAAAAGAAATGATTAAAAGAGAGAAAGAGGGAAAAGGATTTAACTTCTTCCATTTTATGATCGACCTTACAGGTGGCCCTTGTGTATACAAGAGACTGTCAGGCTGCGGTTCAGGAACAGAGTACCTGGCTGTAACACCCTGGGGTGATTTTTACCCATGTCACCAGTTTGTTGGTGAAGAACAGTATCTCATGGGAAATGTAGACGAAGGCATCACAAAGCCGGAAATCCAGAAGGAATTCGGCGGATGCAACGTTTACACAAAGAAAGACTGCAAAGACTGCTTCGCACGTTTCTACTGTAGTGGCGGATGTGCGGCAAATGCATTCCATTTCCAGGGAGATATCAAAGGCAATTATGAAATCGGATGCGAACTCCAGAGAAAACGTGTGGAGTGCGCCATCATGATAAAAGCCGCACTGGCATGTGATTAGTGGGCAGTAATCTGTCTGACTGATACCGCCGTCGGCTGTTATCATAACAGAAAATGGCTGGCAGGCGGATGAACATGACCGCGGACAAAAAATCAAGAAGGGAAAAGAACTATGAAGAAAAGTAAAGGAATCGTAGTGCTGCTTCTGACACTGATCCTGACTGTGTTCTTTTGCTTTACTGCAGCCGTAGGTATCGGTCCTACCGGAACCGGTGCAGCAAAACATATCAACACGGGTCTTGATCTTGCCGGTGGTGTCAGCATTACCTACCAGGCTAAGGAGAGCAATCCGACAAGCGAAGAGATGTCAGATACGATCTACAAGCTTCAGAAGCGTGTAGAGCAGTACAGTACTGAGGCTCAGGTATACCAGGAAGGATCAGACCGTATTACAGTTGAAATTCCTGGTGTTACAGATGCAGATACTATTCTGAATGATCTGGGTAAACCAGGTTCCCTGTATTTCATCACAAAAGAAGATGCTGACGGAAACCAGAACTTTACTACAGGACAGGATGGATATGTTCTCTCCAGAACTATGGATGAGATCAAGGAATCCGGAAGTGTTGTTCTGGAAGGTTCTGATGTAGCAGATGCCCAGGGTGGTGCGATCCAGAATCAGAACACAAGTGCAAAGGAATATGTGGTAAGTCTTACTCTTACTTCTGATGGAGAAAACAGTGGTAAAACAAAATTTGCAGAAGCTACAAAGAATAATGTAGGCAAGCAGATCGCTATCGTCTATGACAATAACATTATCAGTGCTCCGAATGTAAATGAAGAGATTTCCGGCGGAAAAGCACAGATCAGCGGAATGTCTGACCTGGAAGAAGCACAGAACCTTGCTTCTTATATCCGTATCGGTTCTCTGGGACTGGAACTGGAAGAACTTCGTTCCAGTGTTGTAGCTGCACAGCTTGGTGAAGAAGCAATCTCTACAAGTGTTCTTGCAGGTGCGATCGGTCTGATCATCGTTATTATCTTTATGATCATTGCATACCGCGTACCTGGTGTAGTTGCAGGTATCGCACTGATTCTTTATACATCATTAATGCTGATCACGCTGAATGCCTTTGATATTACTCTTACTCTTCCGGGTATTGCGGGTATTATCCTTGGTATCGGTATGGCGGTGGATGCCAATGTTATTATTTATGCCCGAATCAGAGAGGAAATTGGTGCAGGAGTTTCAGTAAGGAATTCTATTAAGTCCGGTTTCAGCAAAGCTTTCTCTGCAATCTTTGATGGAAATATTACAACACTGATCGCAGCCTTTGTGCTGATGTGGCTTGGTTCAGGTACTGTTAAGGGATTTGCTTATACACTTGCCCTTGGTATCGTGATCTCCATGTTTACAGCACTGGTTGTATCCAGACTGATTGTAAATGCACTTTATGCAGTTGGTGTACGTGATCCGAAATTCTACGGATCTGCAAAAGAACGTAAGGCAGTTGATTTCCTTGGAAAGAAGAAAGTATTTTTTGCTATTTCCATTATCCTGATCCTCTGCGGTCCGGCAGCGATGTTTGCTAATTCGCATGCAGGAAACAAAGCGTTAAATTACAGCCTTGAGTTCTCAGGCGGTACTTCTACGACTGTTACATTTAATGAAGATATGGATATTAAGACCATTGATTCTGAAGTAACTCCTGTTGTAGAAGAGGTGACAGGAGATAAAAATGTTCAGCCTACAAAGGTAGTCGGAACAAATCAGGTTGTGATCAAGACACGTTCTCTGAATCAGAGCGAACGTGAAGCTCTGCAGAGTGCACTGGTTGAGAAATTTGGTGTAGATGACAGCACGATTTCCACAGAAAGTATTTCTTCTACAGTAAGTAGTGAAATGCGTCGTGATGCGATCGTAGCCGTTATAGTAGCTACAATCTGTATGCTTCTTTATATCTGGTTCAGATTTAAAGACATCCGTTTTGCAAGCAGTGCGGTATTGGCGCTTCTGCATGATGTTCTGGTTGTACTTGCATTCTATGCTATTGCCAGAGTATCTGTCGGTAATACATTTATTGCCTGCATGCTTACAATCGTAGGTTATTCTATCAATGCTACAATCGTTATTTTTGACCGTATACGTGAGAACCTTCACAGTGGTTCCAGAGAAAAACTGGCAGAAATTGTAAACACAAGTATCACTCAGACTCTTACAAGAAGTATTTATACCTCTTTTACAACTTTTGTTATGGTAGCTGTTCTTTATATCATGGGTGTTTCTTCTATCCGTGAATTTGCAGCACCTCTGATGGTTGGTGTTCTTGTCGGTGCATATTCTTCTGTATGTATTACAGGTGCGTTGTGGTATGTGATGAAAAAGAAATTTGCAGGAAAAGGACAGCCGGCAATTGCTGCAGCTTCCGCATCTGCAAAGTCCTCTTCAAAGCCGAAGAAAGCACGTGATGTATCACAGAAAGATCCGACTCAGCCAAAGAAGAAAAACAGAAAAAGAGTAGCTGAACGTCTGGCTGCCGAAGAAGCAGCTAAAAAACAGCAGAATGATGATGCTGAATAAAACAATAATTGTCTGAAAAACAGGCAGACAGAAATATCCCGGGGTAAAACTCCGGGATATTTTTATGAGGAGAGAAAATATATGGAGAAATGGGTAATAGCAGCAAAAAGAGCAGATTTTAACCAGATCGGTCAACAGTTTCATATTGATCCGGTGATTGCGAGACTGATCAGGAACAGAGATGTGATCGGAGAAGATAAGATAAGAGAGTATCTGTCAGGAACAGTACAAGAGCTTCCTTCTCCCTGGCTGATGAAGGATATGGAAAAAGCTGTAGATATCCTGGAGAAAAAAATATCGCAGAAAGCAAAAGTCCGTATTATTGGTGATTATGATATTGATGGTGTGACCTCTACATACATTTTAATGAAAGGCCTTGCGAGGATCGGAGCAGATGTGGATACTTATATTCCGGACAGAGTTGCAGACGGATATGGGATTCATGCACATCTTATAGAAAGAGCGGAAACGGACCGGATCGATACGATCGTGACCTGTGATAATGGAATTGCTGCGGCTGCTGAAATCCAGATGGCAAAGGATAAGGGAATGACAGTGATTATTACAGATCATCATGAGGTTCCTTACAGGGAGGAAAAGGGAGAACGCCAGATGGTGCTTCCGCCGGCAGATGCGATTTTGAATCCGAAACAATATGATTGTCCATACCCGAATAAAAACCTGTGTGGGGCAGTGGTGGCCTTTAAATATATTGCAGCACTTTACGAGAGATTTGGTGTTCCGGCAGAGGAGCTGGAAGATTATTATGAACTGGCGGCTATTGCAACAGTAGGAGATGTTATGGATCTTCAGGGAGAGAACAGGATTCTGGTAAAAGAAGGGCTGTGCCGTCTGAAAAATACCAAAAATCAAGGATTGCAGGAACTGATCCGAGCAAATTCTCTGGAAGATGCTAAAATCACAGCTTATCATATCGGATTTGTGCTGGGACCATGTATCAATGCCAGTGGCAGACTGGATACAGCTGCCCGTTCTCTTGCACTTCTTAATGCAAAAACAAAGGAAGAAGCAGCAAGGCTTGCCGGAGATCTTACAGCTCTTAATCAGAGCCGAAAAGCTCTCACTGAGAAAGGAAAAGAAGAGGCAATCCGGATCATAGAGACTACAGAGCTGAAAAATGACAGAGTACTGGTAGTTTATCTTCCGGATTGTCATGAAAGTCTTGCCGGTATTATAGCAGGCAGGATCAGGGAAAAATATCACAGGCCGGCCTTTGTATTGACGGGCGGTGAGACAAGTGCAAAAGGAAGCGGAAGATCAATAGAAAGTTACTCTATGTATGAAGAACTGGTAAAATGTGCAGACCTGATGATACAGTTTGGAGGTCATCCGATGGCAGCAGGTCTTTCTATAGAAGAAAAAAATATAGAAGAATTCCGGAGACGCCTCAATGTCAACTGTACGTTGACGGACGAAGAATTGCGTCCTAAGATCGTGATTGATGTGCCGATGCCTGTGTCTTATATTACAAAAGAACTGGTAGAACAGATTTCGCTTCTGGAACCCTTTGGAAAAGGGAATACAAAACCGGTCTTTGCGCAGAAAAATCTCAGAGTGCTTGATCACAGTATTATCGGGAAAAATAAAAATGTAGTAAAATTAAAACTTCTCGATCCGCAGGGGATTTCAGTGGAAGGCATTTATTTCGGAGAAGCAGAGGATTTTGTGAACTTTATCAGGGAAAAAGACAGTATTTCTGTTACTTATTATCCGGAGATCAACAGATTCAGGGGACGAGAGAGTCTTCAGATTATTATTCAGAATTACTGTTAATATTACCGCTTGGTTTGTAACCGCCGGTAAGCCTGGAAATACAAATGTCAGGGCTTAACAGTAACTTGATTCTGAAATAAAAAGGTGATATACTATAAAATATTTATGAGCGAACAGCAATATAACACACACTGGAGGAGAAATAAAATGAAGAAAATTGAAGATTATGTATTAAGTATACCGGATTTTCCTGAACCGGGGATTATTTTCAGAGATATTACAAGTGTTCTGCAGGATGCGGATGGCCTGCAGTTGGCAATCGACTCCATGCAGGACTGTCTTAAGGATATAGATGTGGACGTGATTGCAGGAACAGAGTCCAGAGGCTTTATCTTTGGTGTACCGATCGCATATAATCTTCATAAACCATTTGTACCGATTCGTAAAAAAGGCAAACTTCCCCGCGAAACAGTATCTGTAAGCTATGATCTGGAATATGGCAGTGCAGAGATTGAAATGCATAAAGATTCCATAAAACCAGGTCAGAAAGTGGTTATCGTTGATGATCTGATCGCAACAGGCGGTACGATCGAAGCAGCGATCAAGCTGGTGGAACAGCTTGGCGGTGAGGTTGTCAAGGTTGTATTTCTCATGGAACTTGCAGGTTTAAAGGGACGCGAAAGACTGAATGGGTATGATGTAGCGTCCGTAATTTGTTATGATGGTAAATAAGCACAGCTGATTGTGCAGGACAGGCAGGTGGGAGCATATGACAGAGATAACAAAAAGTACAGAAGCAAAAAAAGATGAAATGCAGGTTGAAAAAGAGAAGCTGGAATCTGTAAAGAGAGCAGATGCGGCAGTAAAGACCATGCATGATTTTACAAGTCCGGAGGTGCTTTATAAAGAACTGATAAACAGTGTTCTGAAGTATCATCCATCAACAGATATTTCCATGATAGAGAAGGCATATAAGGTTGCAAGTGAAGCTCATGAAGGACAGAAGAGAAAGTCTGGAGAGCCATATATCATTCATCCTTTGTGTGTTGCCATCATTCTGGCAGATCTGGAACTTGACAAAGAAACGATAGTTGCAGGTCTTCTTCATGATGCAGTTGAAGATACCTGGATGACCTATGAGGAAGTTGAGAAGGAATTTGGTTCAGAGGTTGCACTTCTTGTGGATGGTGTTACCAAGCTGGGACAGTTATCTTATTCTGCGGATAAAGTAGAAGTTCAGGCAGAGAACCTCAGAAAGATGTTTCTTGCCATGGCTAAGGATATCAGAGTTATTCTGATCAAGCTTGCAGACCGTCTTCATAATATGCGTACCTTACAGTATATGCGTCCTGAAAAGCAGCAGGAAAAGGCCAGAGAGACCATGGATATTTATGCTCCTATTGCCATGCGTCTGGGTATTTCCAAGATAAAGGTAGAGCTGGATGACCTGTCGCTGAAATACCTTAAGCCGGATGTATATTATGACCTGGTGCATAAGGTTGCCCTGCGTAAAAGCGAGAGAGAACAGTTTGTAGGTGCGATTGTAAAAGAAGTTAAGAAACATATGGATGATGCCAATATTAAGGCGCAGGTGGACGGACGTGTAAAACACTTTTTCAGCATCTACAAGAAGATGGTAAATCAGGATAAGACTATTGATCAGATTTATGATTTATTTGCTGTCCGTATTCTTGTAGATACAGTGAAGGATTGTTATGCTGCCCTTGGTGTGATCCATGAGATGTATAAGCCGATTCCGGGACGGTTTAAAGATTATATTGCCATGCCGAAACCCAATATGTATCAGTCATTGCATACCACATTGATCGGACCTAACGGACAGCCCTTTGAAATCCAGATCCGTACTTATGAAATGCACAGAACTGCAGAATATGGTATCGCTGCACACTGGAAATATAAGGAGTCGTCTGACGGAAAGGCTCCTGTAGGTAAGAGTGAGGAAGAGAAACTGAACTGGCTGCGTCAGATTCTGGAATGGCAGAGAGACATGTCTGATAACAAAGAATTCATGAGTCTTCTGAAGAATGACCTGGATCTTTTTGCGGACAGTGTTTACTGTTTCACTCCACAGGGAGATGTTAAAACACTTCCAAGCGGTTCTACACCGGTGGATTTTGCGTACAGTGTTCACAGTGCAGTCGGAAATAAGATGGTAGGTGCCAGAGTTAACGGTAAGCTGGTTCCGATTGAATATGAGATCAAAAACGGCGACCGTATTGAGATCATTACTTCCCAGAATTCTCAGGGACCAAGCCGCGACTGGCTGAAACTGGTTAAGAGTACTCAGGCAAAGAACAAGATTAACCAGTGGTTCAAGAAGGAATTAAAAGAAGATAATATCCTTAAGGGCAAGGAGATGCTTGCGCAGTATGCGCGTGCAAAGGGATTTAAGATCGCAAATTATACAAAAACCCAGTATCTGGAGGCTGTTTTGCGTAAATATGGTTTCAGGGACTGGGATTCAGTACTTGCTGCAATTGGTCATGGCGGATTGAAAGAAGGTCAGGTTTTCAATAAGCTGGTAGAGGCTTATGATAAGGAAAATAAGAAGAATCTGACAGATGAGCAGGTTCTTGAGGCTGCTTCTGAGACACAGGAGAAGCTTCACATTGCCAAGAGCAAGAGTGGAATTGTGGTAAAAGGAATCCATGATGTGGCAGTCCGTTTTTCCAAGTGCTGTAATCCGATCCCGGGTGACGAGATTGTAGGCTTTGTTACAAGAGGACGTGGAATCACAATCCATCGTACAGATTGCGTCAATGTGCTGAATATGTCTGAGACGGACAGGACACGATTGATCGAGGCGGAATGGCAGCAGCCTGATACCAAGGAAAAAGAGAAGTATATGGCTGAGATTCAGGTTTATGCAAATAACCGTACAGGGCTTCTTGTGGATCTTTCTAAAATATTTACAGAACGTAAGATCGACCTGCGAAGTATCAACAGCCGTACAAGCAAGCAGGAGAAGGCAACTATTTCCATGAGTTTTGAGATTGGAAGCAAAGAGGAACTGCGTTCCCTGATCGAGAAGATCCGTCAGGTAGAGAGTGTCATTGACGTAGAGAGAACTACAGGCTGATCATGGAAAAATCTGCTGGAACATTATTTTATGGAACTGCTGCAGATTGACAGAAAGGAATAACATGAAGAATTTAGAATTACAGAAATGTATATTAGGACCTGTATATACAAATTGCTATCTCCTTAAGAATAAAGAAACCGGAGAACTGATCATTGTTGATCCCGCAGATTGTCCGGAGAAGATTGAAATGAAGATTTCCCGGATGAATGGAAAACCGGTGGCGATTCTTCTTACCCATGGACATTTTGACCACATTCTGGCTGCACAGGCAGTAAAGGAGAAATATAATATTCCGATTTATGCCTGTCGTCAGGAAGAGGAGATGCTCCGCGAACCTTCGATCAATATGACTGTACATTATGGACAGGGATGTTCTATTGTGCCGGATGTATTTCTGGAGGATCTGGATGTTATCAGACTGGCGGGATTTTCCGTTCAGATGATCCATACACCGGGACATACCAAAGGAAGCTGCTGTTATTATCTGAAAGATGAAGGTGTATTGTTCAGCGGTGATACAGTGTTCTATGGCTCTGTTGGAAGAACGGATTTTCCGGGTGGAAGTACAGCAGAAATCGTGAGAAGTCTCCATAAACTGGTAGATTCGCTTCCTGAAGAGACCGAGGTTTTCCCCGGACATGATGCATCTACCACTATTGGTTATGAAAAGAGGTATAATCCATTTGTGTAAAATAGGCATTCTGTTTGAGAACAGAGATTTTGAACATGATGTTTATGAACTGATCAAAGCGTTTTATCCCGAAGCGGAGATACATACTCTTTATGAAAATGCTGAAGCAGAGTATGACCTCCGCTTCAGTGTGGAACGGGATAATGACAGTTATATCATAAAATACGAAAGGACAGAGAATCTGTCGAAACAGGAAACAGAGCAAAAAGGGGTAATTTCCGCAGACATACTTTCTAAAGAGAATGCAGGCTGTGGAATACAGGATGCTCATGCTCTGAGAAAAGAGAATAAAGATAATATCAAATATGCTCTGTATCAGTTGTTGGTAAAACTGACGGGCAGAACTCTTCCATGGGGAAATCTGACAGGAATACGTCCTGCCAAACTGGCAATGGGAATGATCGAATCCGGAATGAAAAATACGGAAGCAGCCCGGGAGATGCGTGAGAGATATCTGGTAAGTCCGCAGAAAACAGCGCTTGCCATCACTATTGCAAACAGGGAAAGAGAGATTCTGAAGGATATTGACTATGAAAATGGATACAGCCTTTATATTGGAATCCCGTTTTGCCCAAGTATCTGTCTGTATTGTTCCTTCAGCTCCTATCCGCTGAAAGTGTGGGAGAAGAGAACAGATGAATATGTGGAAGCTCTCTGCCGGGAGGTAAGAGAGACTGCTCTTATGATGAAGGGAAGAAAACTGGACACCATCTATATTGGCGGCGGTACCCCGACTACACTGCTTCCACATCAGATCCGTAAGCTCCTGGATACAGTGGGAGAAGCTTTTGGCTATGAAGGACTGGCAGAGTTTACTGTGGAAGCCGGCAGACCGGACAGTATTACACGTGAAAAGCTGATGGCGATCAGGGAGTATCCGGTAACAAGAATTTCCGTAAATCCACAGACTATGAATCAGGAAACCCTGGATATTATCGGCCGCAGACATACTGTGGAGCAGACAAAAGAAGCGTTTCATCTGGCACGAGAGCTGGGATACGATAACATTAACATGGATCTGATCGTAGGTCTTCCGGGTGAGGATATTCACATGGTAGAGCGGACTCTTGAACAGGTTCGTGAACTGGCACCGGACAGTATTACCGTACATTCACTGGCAGTGAAACGTGCAGCAAGGCTGAATATTTTTAAAGAGAAATATCAGGAAATGTCTTTTGAGAATAATCAGGAGATTATGGATCTGACCATGAAAACTGCGTATGAAATGGGAATGGGTCCTTATTATCTGTACAGACAGAAGAATATGAAGGGAAATTTTGAAAATGTTGGCTATGCAA
>OLPG01000691.1_pt1 | contig 32027 bp, 26 predicted proteins | sample 1672311 | NCBI WGS metagenome assembly OLPG01 (sample SAMEA3136670, study PRJEB25190) | human gut metagenome | biome: human gut; feature: human-associated habitat; material: faeces | place: Austria | collected 2013 | reverse complement strand
TTCAAAAGAACTCATTCACTGTAGCTCTCGCTGACAGCTTAGTTATAATAACACCGCCCAAAGCAAAAGTCAACACCTTTTTTCGAATTTTCTTATTTTTAGAAAAATATAGTTAATTCTGCATATTTTATATTTTGTCTGAATTTTTCAAAAAAGACCGTACGCATCACACGCCGGTCCTTTTTCCACAACTTCCTTCTAATTTTTCCCCACGCGCAGAATCGCATCCTGAATATTTTCCACCGGAATCAGTGCGATTCCACCGATTTTCTCCACGGACTTCATGCAGACAGCAGGTAAAATCACCCGCTCGAAGCCCAGTTTTTTTGCTTCCAGTACACGCTGTTCCGCCATGCTGACGGCGCGGACCTCACCGCTTAAGCCGACCTCGCCAAATACGACCGTTTTCTCATCGATCACCTGATCTTTGTAGCTCGATACGACGGCAAGTGCGATGCCAAGATCGATCGCCGGCTCATTCATCTTGATTCCGCCTGCGATGTTGACGTAGGCATCGCTTGTCGAAAGATTGACTCTTGCGCGTTTTTCCAGCACTGCCATCAGCAGGTTCACACGGTTGAAATCGCATCCTGCTGCGGTGCGGCGCGGGATTCCGAAATTACTGTGGCAGACCAGTGCCTGAATCTCGATCAGGATCGGGCGCGTTCCCTCCATGGAGCATGCGACAACCGAACCGGAAGCTCCCTCCGGCCGTCCGTTCAGCATGTACTCCGATGGATTTTTCACTTCCACGAGTCCCTCTGTCTGCATTTCGAAGACGCCGATCTCATTTGTAGAACCAAAACGGTTTTTGACGCCGCGCAGAATCCGGTAGGACGCATGACGGTCGCCCTCGAAGTACAGCACGGTATCTACCATGTGTTCCAGCACACGTGGGCCGGCCACATTACCGTCTTTTGTCACATGACCGACGATAAAGATCGAAATCCCCATTCCCTTTGCAATCTGCATCAGCACATTCGTCGATTCCCGGACCTGGGATACACTGCCCGGCGCAGAGCTGACCTCCTCGTTGTACATGGTCTGGATCGAGTCGATGACGGCCATCTCCGGCTTCTCTTTTTCCATGACGGCGCGGATGATATCAAGATTCGTCTCGCAGAGCAGGGACAGATTTTCGTTAAATTCTCCGATCCGCACAGCGCGCAGTTTGATCTGGCGCAGGGACTCCTCACCGGAAATGTATAAAACCTGATGTCCTGCTGTGGACAGCATGCGGCACACCTGCAGAAGGAGTGTGGATTTTCCAATTCCCGGATCGCCGCCGACCAGTGTCAGGGAACCCGGCACGATTCCTCCGCCGAGCACCCGGTCGAGTTCTCCGATTCCCGTCGGGATACGCTCTTCTTTTCCTGTTGAAATTTCCGTCAGATGCACCGGCTTTCTGCCCGCTGCGCTGTGGCTTCCGAGCCCCTGGTTTCCCGCCGGTGTTTTGGCCGCCGTCGGTTCCTCCACAAACGTATTCCATTCTCTGCACGCCGGACACTGGCCCATCCATTTTGCTGACTCATATCCGCAGTTCTGGCAGAAAAAGGCTGTTTTTTTTGCTTTTGCCATAGTTGTGTCTCCCTTATAATTGTCAAAAAAAGCTGCCGCACACGTTCTGCGACAGCCTTCTTTTCTTATTTCATCATGCTTTTACGATTTCTACTGCTACATTCTCTGCTTTTTCCAGCTCTACGCTGAAAGAAAGTTTTCCGCCGAGGTTTGTGGTCATGTGGCCAACGTTTACACCGTCGAGCAGCACCTTGTATTCGGTCTCTGCTTCCATTTCAACGGTGATCTGTGCATCCTCCGGTCCTTCTACTTTGAAGGTCATGCCGCCGTCGAATACGTTCAGATCGGTAACTGCGGTTCCCGGAACGGATTCGTATACGAACAGTCCGTTTCTCTCCAGCTTTGTGATTTCCTTAAAGGTTTTTACTTTATACAGATCTCCTCTGTGCTCAAAATCAGATTTTTTTGCCTTTGCCGCAAGCTCATAATCTCCGAAGCTGATGCCTCCGTCTGCCTCTGTGCGGATTAATTCTTTTACTACTGACATTTGTAAATGCCCTCCTGGTCTTGTCTTTTGTGGTGTTTCGTTTCTTTGTGAAAATCATACCATAATCAAAAAGATTTTACCATATAATTTATGGAATTTTATATTATTTTTTCTCAAGAACCTTAAATGTAATCTCTTTCTTATTCATTCCAGCCGCAACGGTATCGCCTTTTTTCACTTCTCCGTTCAGGATGGCTTCTGCGAGCGGATCCTCAATTTTGCTCTGGATCGCGCGTTTTAACGGGCGGGCACCGTACTTGCTGTCGAAGCTGTTTTCCACGAGATATTCTTTCACGGTGTCACGGACTTTCAATTCAATGTCCATCTGCTCCTTGCAGCGGCGCTCCAGATCTTTGAGCAGAATCTGCAGAATCTTCTTCATATCCGCCTTGGTAAGCTGATGGAATACAATAATCTCGTCGATTCGGTTCAGGAATTCCGGCTTAAACATCCGTTTGACTTCTTCCATCACCTGGCCCTTCATGTATTCGTAGTCTTTCCGCTCATCTTCTGTCGAAAGGAATCCAAGGCGTTTCGGCGCTACAATGTTCTGTGCTCCGGCATTGGATGTCATGATAATGCAGGTCTGTTTGAAATCAACTTTTCTGCCCTGCGCGTCGGTGATATGGCCATCATCAAGCACCTGCAGCAGAATGTTGAAGACATCCGGGTGCGCTTTTTCGATCTCGTCAAACAGGATCACACTGTACGGGTTGCGGCGCACTTTTTCGGAGAGCTGGCCGCCTTCCTCGTAGCCGACGTATCCCGGAGGGGATCCGATCAGTTTGGAGACGCTGTGTTTCTCCATGTACTCCGACATGTCGACGCGGATCAGGGCCTGCTCTGTACCGAAAACTGCCTCGGCGAGTGCTTTGGAAAGTTCTGTTTTTCCGACACCGGTCGGTCCAAGAAACAGGAAGGATCCTGTCGGACGGTTCGGGTCTTTTAATCCGACTCTGCCTCGTTTTACGGCTTTTGCCACAGCTGTCACGGCTTCTTCCTGGCCGACAACGCGTTTATGGAGTGTCTGCTCCAGTCTTGCCAGACGTTTCGATTCTCCTTCCGCGAGACGCTGTACCGGAATTTTCGTCCAGGTGGATACGGTTTTTGCGATTTCTTCTTCTGTTACCTGCAGTTTTTTGTTTTTGCAACGGCGTTCAAAGCGTTTTCGGATCTGCTCCAGATCTTTTTCGAGCTCCTGCTGGCGCGCCTGCAGTTCTTTTGCCTGCTCAAAATCGCCGGCACTGATCGCGGATTCTTTTTCTTTCTGTACTTCGAACAGTGTCTGCTCCTCTTTTGCCATGTTGTCCGGCACCTGGTAGCCGGCGAGCTGTACGCCTGCGGATGCCTCATCGATCAGATCGATGGCTTTATCCGGCAGGAAACGGTCGTTGATGTAGCGGACGCTCATTTTTACGGCTGCTTCCAGTGCTTCATCGGTGATTTCCACGCCGTGGTGGCGTTCGTAGTATGGGCGCAGGCCTTTTAAGATATCAAGTGCTTCGCTTTCCGTCGGTTCTTCTACTTTGACCGGCTGGAAACGGCGCTCCAATGCGGCATCTTTTTCGATGTATTTACGGTATTCTTCGAGCGTGGTTGCACCGATGAGCTGAATTTCTCCGCGGGAAAGGGACGGTTTTAAGATATTGGATGCATCGAGTGCTCCCTCTGCACCGCCGGCCCCGATGATGGTGTGAAGTTCATCGATGAACAGCAGAATATTTTCATTGTCCGTCACTTCTTTGACGACACGTTTGATACGCTCTTCGAACTCACCGCGGTATTTGCTTCCGGCTACCATTCCGGAAAGGTCAAGGACAACAACTCGCTTATCGCGGATCGTTTCCGGCACAATGCCAAGGGCAATCCGCTGCGCCAGACCTTCCGCAATCGCCGTTTTTCCGACACCCGGCTCTCCGATCAGACACGGGTTGTTTTTTGTCCGGCGACTTAAGATCTGAATGACACGCTCAATTTCCTGCCCACGGCCGACAACCGGATCGAGTTTTCCTTCGCGCGCAAGCTCAGTCAGATCCCGGCTGTACTGGTCCAGTGCCGGCGTTTCGCTGGTCTGCGCTCCACCTCTTGTCTGCGGTCCGCGGCCGGTATTTGCATTTCCGCTTGCACCGCCCTGCAGCGGTGCCTCGCCCATGGCAGTAAGGATTGCTCCATATAGTTTCTGAATGTTGATCCCCATGGTAAAAAGCAAACGGGTAGCAACACAGTCACTTTCTTTTAAGATTGCGATCAGCAGATGCTCGGTTCCCACAGCTCTGCTCTTAAAACGCGCTGCCTCCGCTTCTGCATTTTCAAGCACTCTGCGTACCCGCGGAGTATAGCCCGGTCGGGATTCGGTCACGGTGTTTCCGCCTGGTGCAATCAGACGGTCAATCAGTTCGGTAAGCTGTCCGGCATCTACGTGAAACTCAGAAAGCACCATGCCTGCTGTGCCATCCTCCACGTTCAGAAGTCCGATCAGAAGGTGTTCGGTTCCTACGTAATTATGTCCACATTTTTCAGCTGTCCTAACCGCATATGCCAGTGCTTTTTTTGCCTGACTGGTATATCCTTCTCTCATAATACTATTGTCTCCTTCATGTTTCGTCTGCGTAATTGCTGTAAATTTCATCTACAAGCTGATGTACTTCTTCTTTTGATATATTTTTGCAGACGGCTTTTGCAAGAATCACCTGCAGATCTTCGCGCAGTTCCTGCATGGCATACAGTTTATCCGCATCGATAGAGATAACGGCTCCTTTTCTTCGGTCAATCGAAAGAAGCCCCTCCTGCCGGAGTACGCTGTAGGCCTTATTTACGGTATGCATGTTGATTCCGATATTGTCTGCGAGCTGTCTTACCGAAGGTAGAGTATCTCCTTCCTGAATTCTGGAAGTGGCAATACCCAGAATAATCTGATTTCTCAGCTGGATATAGATCGCTTCATCGCTGTTGAAATCGATCTGTATTGTCTCATAATACATAGTTACACCCTGCTTTCTCGTATCGTTTTGTTATACATATGTTATAACAATTCGCAAACTTTGTCAACAAACGGTTTCCCTACCTGTTTTTCTCGTAGATGATCTGAAGACCTTTCAGGAGCAGATTCTCATCGATGATGATGTCATGTCTGCAGTGCGGAATCACAGCTTTCGCCAGACCTCCGGTAGCCACAATCGTGCATTTGCAGCCAAGTTCTTCTTCCATCCGTTCGATCATGCCGTCGATGCTGGCAGCGTTTCCATAAATCATACCGCCTTTCATACAGTCCAGCGTATTTTTGCCAATGACTTTTTTCGGTGCTGTCAGACTGGTCTGGCTAAGCTGCGCGGCATTTGATACGAGAGCATCCAGCGAAGTACGAAGTCCCGGAAGAATCACGCCTCCGATGAAGCTTCCTTTCTGATCAAGTACACTCATCGTCGTGGCAGTTCCCATATCGATAACAATCTGCGGACATGTGTATTCATTCAGCGCTGCTACTGCTACAACAACAAGATCGCTTCCTGCCGTTGCGGGGTCGTCCAGTTTGATATTAAGTCCGGTCTTCACACCGGGGCCGACAACTTTGACCGGCTTTTTAATCACTTTTTCTGCCGCACTCCGGCAGAGCTCTGTCACCTGCGGAACAACGGAAGAGATGATACCTCCTTCGATCTGCTCCACCGGAATCTCATACAGTTCCAGTACATTTTTCAGGCTGACTGCGTATTCCAGCTCTGTTTTTGCCTTGTCCGTGGAGAGTCTTTCGATAAAGTATGTTTTTTTCCCTTCCACACACCCAAGGACGATGTTCGTGTTGCCGATGTCTATTGCAAGGATCATGATTCAGGTTCCTCCTGTAAAAACTATGAAATGAAATTCTTGTGGTTTTATTATACATGGTGCGGCGCTTTGAGACAAGGAAAAAGACAGCAAGAAAAAGACAATTAAGTCGATTTCATACTGTCTTCTGAATATTTCATTTTGAATTATCTATTCTTGTTGTTCACAAAAATAAATTTTACATCATTCTCAAACGATCGAAGAGGTACAGCAGATCTTAGGACAGTTTGAGTACCATACATTTTTACATCATTCTCAAACTGATTTCATCACACAGACCGGAAATGTCAGTTTGAGTACCATACATTTTTACATCATTCTCAAACTATCAGGACTGTTTTCACTCTCGATCGCCCGTTTGAGTACCATACATTTTTACATCATTCTCAAACTCATCCAGAAGTCCAGATGCCTCCTGCGCGGTTTGAGTACCATACATTTTTACATCATTCTCAAACTGACACCGCAAGCGAATAACGTAGATAAGTGTTTGAGTACCATACATTTTTACATCATTCTCAAACTAACCATCAGCCGCAGCTATCATCATTTGTGTTTGAGTACCATACATTTTTACATCATTCTCAAACATAGGCTTGCTGGCGTGTGATTGCTTTGTGTTTGAGTACCATACATTTTTACATCATTCTCAAACGCCGATTATGTTCAGCTCCAGCTCAGATTTGTTTGAGTACCATACATTTTTACATCATTCTCAAACGAGCCGGGAAGATTTGGGTAAGATTTTGGAGTTTGAGTACCATACATTTTTACATCATTCTCAAACATATAATCGCCCCCTACTCTGCTTTTGTGCGTTTGAGTACCATACATTTTTACATCATTCTCAAACGGCAAGTCCATATAGATTGCAGTCGTCCCAGTTTGAGTACCATACATTTTTACATCATTCTCAAACAGTTCCTAAGAGCTTTCCGCACTCTTTGTAGTTTGAGTACCATACATTTTTACATCATTCTCAAACAGGGCGTTCAGGTCTACCGTGTTCCAGTTGGTTTGAGTACCATACATTTTTACATCATTCTCAAACTGGTGCCTTTGCACAGGCGGGCTATGAGGAGTTTGAGTACCATACATTTTTACATCATTCTCAAACTGCCTTTGAGGTCTAAATATTTTTGCCTGGGTTTGAGTACCATACATTTTTACATCATTCTCAAACCTCAAATTTAAAAATGAACTGCTTTCATCTGCACAAAACAGGTACTCAAACATCCGATGGATATTAATAGACATCACATCCATCTTTGTCAATTATATAATATTCTCTCTGATTCGAAAAGTCCCTTTGTATATTTTCTATGAAAAGCAAGGATATTTCATAGTAGCATGCCATTTGGGAGAGTTTGTTTATTTGTGTTTCGTTCAGATAGGATCGAATATTGACCAAAATCACCAGTTCTTTTTGGAGAAGTTCGGCCATAACTTTGATATATTGCGTTAATTTTTCCAGAAGCCCCATCTCTTTTTCGGTTTCTGTCTGAACTCCCATCAATTTTAGGAGTGCGCTCAAATCGATTTCCTCATTTTGTTCCAATTCGTACCCACTGACAGCTTCCAATTGATAGATGTATTTCTTCAGTTCCGCAATAATTCTCTGCGTTTCCAGAAACATTTCTTCATTTTGCGCACTTTTGACCAGCTCTGTAAATAACCGTTTTTGTATTCTGTGATCCGCAAAATCAAGAGAAAAGGGCGTTAATACCAATTCCACATCTCTTTTCATATTCAGCTCTGTGTCAGCTTTAGAAAGTACGAAATTTCCCTTCTCTCCCTGATTTTGTTTTTGCAGCTGCTCCACATATTTTAAAAACAGCTCCGGTGATTCTATAATCCATTCCGTGGGACAGTTCCGATGAATCGCAATAGGTTTTTCCAAGTCCACATGTACCAGTTTCATAAAATCACCAGCCTTTCATCCGTATTCAACACTTCACTCTTTACGTTCCCAACAATCAGATCCATTTTCGCATACTGCTTCTCAGTCACCGTTAAAAGCTGTATCAGACCTTCTTCCGGCTTATTTTTATGAATCTGATCCACGATTCCATTCACTACAGTTGTATTTAACGCAAGCTTACAGTATACGGATTCCTGGAGCATCAGGAATCCGCTTTTCAATAAAAACTTTCGAAATCTCGCATATTCTCTTCTCTGATCGCCCGTCAGCACCGGAAGATCAAACAGTACCAATACTCTCATAAAACGATAACTCATAGGCCATAAAACCGGATCAATGCACTGTCATTCTCATTTAAGGCATCAAATACACTTTTACAGTAAATTTTTATGGCATTATTCACATACTGTGTTTTCCCGTCTATCATGACTTCGTTGTTTAATACATTGACCAACTGTATTTTTTCCTCATGCGTAAATTCTTTCCTCTGCATTTGGATTACTTCCCGGTCAATCAGAACACGGAACGGTTCCATCAAATCGGACGCCAGATTAAACTGATTAAACATATTATCATGAAAGAGTCCGAGCTGTGTAATATAACCGCTCGCTACAATTTCTCTCGCAAACGCAGACAACAAAATGCTATATCCGTAATTCAGCGCTGCATTTTCCGGACAATCCGCAGTTCTGGTAAATGTCATACCGAACAACGCATTAAAATATACCTTTGCCGCATGCCCTTCCCGGTTTGTCTCATCGTTCCAGCCAATCTCCTGTAAATATGATTCTAACAGACCCGCTTCTTCCTTTCCCATATTTTTTAACAGTTCCTTCTGTTTTCGTATTTTTTCCGTCACAATTTCTGTCCAGATCGCTTCTTTACTGTGCCGGCTCCACTGAATCTGCTTTCTGATTTTATTGCTGGTATCATGACTTCCGTAATACCCAACCAGTTCCGACGATGGATTTCTCTTTTCATCGCAAAAAATCACTTTTATTTTCTTTTTTGTCAGCTCTGCCAGCAGACTTGTTGTGACTGTTGCTGCTGTTGACTCAATCAGAATGGTTGATATTTCACTTAAATGTATTTTTGTTACTTCCTCATTTCGCACCACAAGATAACCAAGCTGATAGTCCAGCTTTGCCCGTTTGGAAATAACCACAATCCGCCAGCTCATAATGCATTCAGGTCTACTGCCTGCTCGTAAATACCGGTTGGCGATTGATGAATCATTTCGATTCGACTGCAATCGGTTATATTTTTGTTGAGACACAAAATTCCTGCTCTTCCAGATCCTCCAATTAATTTCAAATCAGCGGTAACACTCTGGCACTGGAAAAAATGTAAAATTTCATACAAAACGATACACTTTTCTTCTATGCATAATTCTTTAAATTTTTCTCTTTTTTCCGTTAATGTCTTTGCCTGTGCTCCAAGTTTTTTTGCATATACCGTATTTGTTAATTTATTTAAAAAGGTTTCATACAGCATCACCACCTTCTTTTCTTCTAAATGGTCGGAATCGTAAATTTTCAGTTCTTTATTCTGTTTTTTACGTTCCACGTACTGTACTATTTTTTTCAGTATTTCTGTTTCTTCCTGGGAAAGTACCAGCTGATTTGCACCTTGCATCAATAGCTGATCCCCTGATCTTCCGGAAACCCACATATAAAATCCGTCCACACAAAACAGAGTATCTATTTTGATTTCCGGCACCAGCACTCGCGGATTCTTTAACTGTCTTTCCTCTTCCAGATACCGAATTATATTTTCTTCTGACTTCTGAATTTCCTTTTTCAGACGAATCGGCACATACTCGATTGTTCGTATTTTCTTTCCCTTTTTGCCCTCCGATTCTGCCAGTACAAAGTAAGCTCCCGCCTCTTTGTTATATCCTCCATACTTCTGTATATCACAAAGCCGTTCATCACTGCTCTTGATCGGAACCTGACCTTTTCCTTTTTTGACAATCTGCTGGTCAAACAATGCACCTGTTGCCTCATACGATCTTCGCGTCACAAGAATGTTGTTCTTTTCCATAAACTTTCGGACTGTCACAATGGTTCCGTTCCCGCCTTCCCAGGCAATTTCTCCGTTTCGTTCAATTCTTTCCTGTTCAAACATCTTCTTCAGATTATAACTTCTTCCCGGATTTTCCTTAATGAAGTGAATCGGATTTGATGTGAATTTTACAAAATATGCGTTGCCAACGACAATATTCAAATAAGCATCCTTCGCATGATGATAATCATTCATCTCCCGTACCTTCAGAAATTTAAAATCCTTACGGAACTTTGAAACGGTTGGCGCTTTTACATAAACAATCTGTGTATCCGGGATCACCTGCTGCAGAATACTTGCTGCCGCTTTTGTACTCTGACGAGTTTCCACCAGCTGCCTGGAAATAAATCCAGCCAATTCAGACGGTTCAAATCCATTTCCTCTTATCAGCCGTTTATATTTTTCTTCACTGATCAATCCGGCATCCACTAAAGATTTCCAGAATGGCTGCATTTTTTTCCGAACTGTTTCATCGATCGGATATTTATCCTCTTTCATCTGATTACACTTTTTCTTTACAAGTACCCGGTTATCCAGGCTATCATCCATCACTTTGGACTGTGGAAAAATATGATCAATGTCATACTTCTGATTATCCCACAATTCCTCCAGTTCAATTGTTTCACCGGAATACATGCATTTTCCTTTTTGCGTATAATACAAATACAGCTTGTCTCTTCTCATTTCCGCATCGGAACGCTTTTCAATCTCATCTATCCAGTCTTTTTCTTCCGCTTTACATTTTTTATAAAGTTCCAGCAGTTTCTTTTTTCTTGAAGAGGTTCTTCCCTGATCGGTTTTTTCTCTTGCCATTTCTATAAAAACACGTTTCGGTGGGTTTCCCATCACTTTACAGATTTCCTTTACAATCAAAAGGCTCTGCCAAATCTGCCGCTTCACTGCCGGTGATACGTAAAGCTCCTCGACTAATTCATACGAAATATCCCGTTTTTTCTGTTCGTTTCCATTCTTTTCTTCGATTGCCGATGCAAACAAATATTTTTCGCTAAGCAGTTGCATCAGATTGTCATTCGTCTCCCACAAAGCCCGAATAATAGACCATGCCTCTCCCGTTTCCGGTGCCGGTGCTTCCGTCTCTTCCAAAAACACTTTTGAGAGTCTTCCCCAACCACGATACGGCAGTTTACTTATGCTGTCTCTTTGTTTTTCTGTCAACTCCGGAAACAGTTTCTTTAATCTCTGTTTCAGTATCGCTTTATCATCTCCAAACAGCGTTACGTTCAGGATGATGCATTCTTTTTCCGCCTGGTTCAGTGACAGATTTGTTAATTTCTCTTTAAAGTCATGGTATGCCGTAAGAGAACTCTTGAAATCACCATCAATTCCGGTAATTTCAACTTCTTTTCCGGTAATTCCTTCTTTCACTAAATAGTTTTTCAGTTTTTTCTGTGTAACCTTTCTGCTTTTCTGGAATACTTCTTCATATATTTTCTGTTTCTGCTCTACAGATATCTTTTCTCCATCCAAACGCAGATTATTTAATTCATTTAAAACTTCGTATTTGCTGTACAGCAGAGAATACTTTGGTAAAACATCTTCACTTGGCAGATAAGTACATTTATTCGTCATTCTTCGAATAAACTGCTCTGCACTTGCTTCCAAATCTACCATCTCATCGAAGTTCCATGGATATATTTTGCCTTCTTTTCGTACCGCCCAGTTACTCTTCTCCCCTTTTTTTCGAATTCCGTTTAAGGGTCCTACGTAGTACGGAATGCGGAATGTGAAAATCTTTTGAATCTTCTCTCCATTCTCTTTCAGTAGCGGAACTTTATCTTCCAGATTTTTCAGGATTGCATTTAATTCATATAAATGAATCTGATATGGAATGACACTGTTGTCTTTTACAGTCTGTTTCGGAAGAAACGTTCCCATTTCCATTTCCTTCTGCATGCAGGATGCTTTCGTCACATCTGATATCTTGCCCAGAATATTCTTTTTCAGATAACCGTAAAAGTCTTCCTGACTACATTGTTTTGGTGCCTTGATATACGCATAATAATTAGCTTTTTCATCCTTTTTTGCAAACAGTCTCTGATATTCTTCCCTTGAAAGATTCTCTCTGACCAGCTTTTTCAGATCTTTCAGATCTTTTTTATGCTTTTCATAAAGTGCCACTTTTGCCTCTGAAAGAGAAGAATAGTTCTGCAAAATATCAGCCAGAACAGCCCAATCGTACACTGCTTTTGCGTGTTCAATTAATACATATTTTTCTCCCAGCTCTGCTTCGATCTCTCCAGCGTATTCTTCATAACCTGCATCTGCGAAGCAAAGTTTTGGCCGTTCCAGTGTATCCATCTGTTTTTCCCCAAACAGATTTCCCAGTTTTGCTGTTCCACCGGTAATCAATCCCAGCCACTCTTTTTCACAGGATGTTTCTGCCCGCATTGCTTTTACTGCTTTTGTCTTTTTCGCAGATTTGGTCAATGTTCGGTCTTTTAAAATTGCCTCTATTTCCTTGCTTCTTTCCACTCCAATCTCGGAAGAAAAGCCAAGTTCTTCTGCCCGCACTGCTTCAAGGAACTGTTCAAATGTTGTCTGAAATTCTCTTACCTGTTCGATATTTCCGTTTAATAGAAAATGGCCTCTGTGTTTCATCATATGATGCAGAGCAAGATATATCAGGCGAATATCAGGCGTTTCGTCAGTTTCCATTAACCATTTTCTCAGATGATAGATGGTTGGAAACTGTTTATGATATTCTTTGTCTGTGTAATCATCATCCGCAAACAATGCATAGGGAAGTTCCGGACACTTTCCCTGCCTGTCACGCTTATCCTCTGGCCAGTAACGACTCTCTTTCATTCTGCGAAAAAATCCATCATCTATCTTTTCTACTTCTTCCGCAAAAATTTTCTGCAGCAATTCTATTCTCCAATTACGACGATCCAATCTTCGTTTTGCTGTCCGAAACCCTCTTCTCTCTTCTGCAGTCTGTGCACTGTCAAATAGCCGTACACCCCAAAGTGTTTTTCCATGTGCGCGCAAAATTTCGTACTTCTCATTTGTCACAGCCCATCCAACCGAACTGCTTCCCATATCAAGTCCGAGATAATATTCCCCTTTCATCTGTTCTTTCCTCCATTTTCTACATTTTATCTAATTTTACCATATATTTTGATTTTTTACATCTTTTCTTTCCTATTTTCAACAATTCTACTTCCTGGTTCTCGCTGTTCTCACAGTACTGAATCATAACCATGTTTCATTTCTAATTTTAGACAACAAAAAAACTGCTGTCTATGAAGACAACAGTTTTCGTTCCACACACTGTGGACCATCTAACGATGGCGTTTTCGATAAATCGTTATTTGAACTTATGATGTAAAATTTAGTATGGTACTAAACTATCTACACTATACTTCTATTTTTTCCTTTCGTCAATCTTTTTTAGAAAGTTTTTATGATAATTATTCCATTTTTTTCTCTTGCGTCCTTCTTGTTTTTATGGTAAAATATATCTTGTTCTGATTACGAACACTGCCGCTGTGGCGGAATTGGTAGACGCACTTGACTCAAAATCAAGCGGTGAATAACCGTGCCGGTTCGAGTCCGGCCAGCGGCATAGCTAAAAAAGATCTGCAAAAACGAACGTTGATGCAGATCTTTTTTATTGTCTTCCCTTCAAAAAAACAGCTTTTGAAAGAAAGAAAACCCCTTTCGAAGAACCGGCCATCTGCCGCATGGTTCTTTTTGAAAGGGGTTTTACTGTTGTTATTTCTTATTTATTTCCAAACATCTTCTCATACTCCGGTGTTCCATCCAGTGTAGCGAAGTAGTCTTTCGGGGTTTCTGCGCGGCGGATGACTTCAAAGCTGCCGTCCTCTTTTAACAGAACCTCTGCAGATTTTAATTTTCCGTTGTAGTTGTATCCCATGGAAAATCCATGTGCGCCGGTGTCGTGGATGAAGAGGAGGTCTCCGACTTCCACTTCCGGAAGCATGCGGTCGATCGCGAATTTATCGTTGTTCTCGCACAGAGAGCCTGTTACGTCATATTTGTGGTCGCACGGCTGATCTTCTTTTCCCATCACCGTGATGTGATGGTAAGCGCCGTACATAGCCGGTCTCATCAGGTTGACCGCGCAGGCATCACAGCCGATGTACTCTTTGTAGATGTGTTTCTGATGGATGGCGCGGGTAACGAGTCCGCCGTACGGTCCCATCATGAAACGGCCCATTTCCGTGTAAATTGCAACATCGCCCATGCCGGCCGGAACGAGAACTTCATCGTACACTTTATGTACACCCTCGCCAATCACGCGGATGTCATTGCCTTCCTGATCCGGTTTGTACGGAATTCCGACGCCGCCGGAAAGATTGATGAATTTAATCTTCACGCCCGTCTCTTTCTGCAGCTTTACAGCCAGCTCAAACAGTGTTTTTGCCAGAACTGGGTAGTAATCGTTGGTTACGGTATTACTTGCAAGGAAGGAATGGATGCCGAACTCTTCTGCCCCTTTTGCCTTCAGAATGCGGAATGCCTCAAAAATCTGCTCGGTTGTCATACCGTATTTGGCATCTCCCGGATTGTCCATAATATCGGTGCTGATTTTAAACAGTCCGCCCGGGTTATAACGGCAGCAGATTTTCTTCGGAATGTAGCCTAATGTTTTCTCAAGGAAATCAATATGTGTAATATCATCAAGGTTAATGATCGCACCAAGCTCTGCAGCCAGTTGATACTCTGCAGCCGGTGTTACGTTGGATGAAAACATGATTTTATCTTTCTCAAATCCCATCGCATCGGAAAGCATCAGCTCCGTGTAAGAAGAGCAGTCGCATCCGCAGTCATATTCACCCAGCATTTTGATCAGTGTCGGGTTTGGGTTCGCTTTTACAGCAAAATACTCACGAAATCCCGGATTCCAGGAAAAAGCTTCCTTTACCGCTTTCGCATTCTCACGAATTCCTTTTTCATCGTAAATGTGAAACGGAGTTGGTACTGCTGCTGCGATTTCTTCCAGTTTTTCTTTTGTTACAAAAGGCTTCTTCGTCATTCTCTTTTGTCTCCTTCTTCTGCTTATTTTGCCTGAATAATGTGAAGCATGTTTGTCATATATCCTTCACCCGTCACCTCGTTAGTAGCAGGGTCTCCGGCCGTAAAAATAACCATATCGCCACGTTCTACAAGCTCCTCACGGCGCACCATATACATAGCATGGGAAATGATGTTCTCCGTAGAATCTTCCTCGTATCCGGTCACCGGACGAACGCCCCAGTAGAGCTGCATTTTTCTTCTTGCCCATTCATATGGGGTAACGCCGTAAATCGGTACGCTCGGACGAAGGTTTGAGATCAGTCTTGCGGTCTGACCGGACATCGTCGGGGTCACAATGCAGGCTGCTTTGATGTGTTCTACCATAGAAACGGCTGCACTTCCGACTGCTGCGGAAACATTCAGCTTTCCTTCCAGCGCTTTTCCATCGCGGTAATCTTCGAATTTCAGATAACGCTCCGTCTGCTCGGCAATCTCTCCCATCATGGTAACTGCCTCGATCGGATATTTTCCGGCTGCTGTTTCGCCGGAGAGCATGATCGCATCCGTTCCATCATAAATTGCATTCGCAACATCGGCTACCTCTGCACGGGTCGGACGCGGGTTCCGGATCATGGAATCCAGCATCTGGGTTGCTGTGATAACCGGTTTGTATTTATGATTGCATTTTTCAATGATGATTTTCTGTACATGCGGTACCTGGCACGCCGGAATCTCTACACCAAGGTCTCCCCTTGCAACCATCACACCATCTGCCGCATCGATGATGCTGTCGATGTTCTGCACACCCTCCGCATTTTCGATCTTGGCAATGATATCAATATGCTCTCCTCCGTTTGCCACAAGGAACTCACGGATTTCGTTAATTGCCTCTGCATTCCGGATAAAGGAAGCTGCAACAAAATCAATATCCTGTTCAATACCAAAAAGAAGATCTCCTTTGTCTTTCTCCGTCAGGTTCGGAAGATTGATCGAAACGTTCGGTACATTCACGCCCTTTTTTTCTCCGAGCTCGCCGCCGTTTACTACGGTACAGACAATTTCCGGTGCATTTACTTTTTCTACGCGCAGACCGATCAGACCATCATCGATCAAAATCGTATCTCCCTCTTTGATATCTTCCGTAAGGCCGGTGTAGCTGACAGAACAGTGATTTTCATCTCCGGTCTCCTGAACGGTTGTCAGGGTAAAGGTCTGTCCGGTTACCAGATTTACTTTTTTGCCATCTTTCAAAACGCCGGTACGGATTTCCGGTCCTTTAGTGTCCAGAAGGATTGCCACAGGAGTTTTCAGCTCTTTTCGAAGCTCTTTCAGCATATCCATACGCATTTTCTGCTCATCGTGGTCTCCATGAGAAAAATTAAAACGAGCAACATCCATTCCGGTTTCAATCAGTTTTTTCATCAGGTCACGGGAGTTGGTATTTGGTCCCATGGTGCAGACAATTTTCGTTCTTCTCATACTTTCTCTCCTTCTTTATTTTACATGTTCATGCGTAAACAGGTGATCCTGGCAGTATTCATAATTTCCGTTGCATCTGGAGCAGAAACGGAACTCCAGATTCGGATCATCTTTTTCGGTCCGGCCGCAGATCGCACATTTGTGTTTTGTGATCCCGTTCGGATTGCGGTATTCGGCTTCGCCTCTTGAAACGGCCTTTTTGAATTCCTTCCGGCGTCTGTTCTGCTGGAAAGAGCCGCGTTTTCCTTTTCTTGTCATCAGGAAGAACACAAGGACGTTTGCAAGGGAACAAAGAATAACAACACATCCTGCCCAGTTTCCGCTCATGATGCTGGTAATCATGCTGTAGGCGAGAAGCGCTACGTCAAGGTATGCCAGCCATTTGATTTTGATCGGAATAATGAAATACAGCAGTACCTGCATATCCGGGAAGCTGATCGCAAAGCCAAGGAAAATCGAGAGGCTGATGTAGTAAGTGCTGAATGCCGTTCCCATCAGCGACGGATATCCGTTGACTGCATATAAGATTCCATACAGCAGGAAGGAACCGATAATGGTCATCAGAATGCCGGAAAAGATGTAAACATTATACTTGAAATCTCCCCAGGCTCTCTCAAGGCTTGTTCCGATTGAGTAATAGAAAAACAGCATGATGATCGTAAAGATATCAAGGCTGCTCGGCGGAATCAGAATCCAGCTCACCAGACGCCAGATCTGTCCGTGCAGAATATAATATGGTTCCAGTGTCAGATACTGTCTCATAATGGGGGCCGCAAGCTGAATGATATAGCCCGCAATGTACGTTACGATAATGTACATCGTCAGATGGCTTAACGCATATCTCCCATATTTTCGCTCCATTTTGTCTAAAAAATTCATGCACACTCTTCCTTTTTGTTTGTTTTATTTCACCGGCTTTCACTGCCCGAAAATACATTCTCATTATACGTGCTGCCTTTTCGTTTGTCAAACGGTATAACGGTGAATTTCGTCTCTGAAAAAGAGCTTTACGAATGTTTTACTTTCCGGTATAATTTACTGGAAATACTTGTTAATTTTCACTCAGCAGTGAAACATTTACTGTTTCGCTGCGTAAGAAAGTGATTCAGGTGTGAACAGCCCTCCTTTTGCGAAGCAAAACTTTAAATGAGGGCTGCGAATGATACCGTTTACTGGGTACCAGTGAACGGTATCAAATCTTTTCCAGTTATTTTATAAATATACGAAAAAATTCAGGAGGACTTTATATATGGCAGGATCATCATTTGGTACCATCTTCAGACTGACCACCTGGGGAGAGTCTCATGGAAAAGGCGTGGGCGTTGTTGTGGACGGAGTGCCGGCCGGCCTTTCGCTTTCCGAGGAGGATATTCAGGTTTACCTCGACCGCAGGAAGCCGGGACAGAACCGCTTTACCACAAAACGGAAAGAATCCGATACCGTTCAGATTTTATCCGGCACTTTCGAAGGAAAAACGACCGGTACCCCGATTTCCATGGTGGTATGGAATGAGGATCAGCATTCCAAAGATTACAGCGACATTGCTTCCTATTACAGACCGGGCCACGCCGACTATACGTTTGATGCAAAATACGGTTTCCGCGACTACCGCGGCGGCGGACGCTCCTCAGGACGCGAGACGATCGCACGCGTGGCTGCAGGTGCCATTGCCTTAAAAATGCTCTCTGAGCTTGGCATCACCGTTTCCGCCTACACCCGCTCCATCGGTGACGTGGAAATCCAGTCTTTTGATGCCGCTGAAATCGCGAATAACGCCCTGAATATGCCGGATGCAGAGGCTGCCGAAAAGGCTTCCGAGCTTTTAACAAAAGCCATGGCGGAAAAAAATTCCGTCGGCGGTGTGGTCGAATGTGTCGTTCACCATATGCCGGCCGGTGTCGGCGATCCGGTGTTTGAAAAGCTCGATGCCAACCTTGCAAAAGCACTCGTCTCCATCGGCGCCGTAAAAGGCGTGGAAATCGGAGACGGTTTCTCGGTCTGCACAGCTACCGGGCTTACCAATAACGATGCCTTCCATGTAAATGCGGACGGCTCCATTGTCAAGCTGACCAACCACGCCGGCGGTATTTTAGGCGGTATCAGCGACGGAAGCGATATCGTTGTCCGGGCTGGTTTCAAACCGACCCCGTCCGTTGCTGCTTCCCAGCAGACCATCAACAAAGATGGTGAAAACATTGCCATCGAAATCAAAGGCCGCCACGACCCGATCGTCGTTGCACGCGCCGTTGTTGTCGTGGAATGTATGACCGCTCTTGTCCTGGCGGACGCACTGCTCGTCGGCATGAGCGCCAAACTGGACAATGTAAAGAAAGTCTGGGCTCTGGACGAGAAATAAAGGCCGGACTGCTTCTTTCTGGCTTCAACACAAAAAATGCCTGCGGGATACAGTTCTTCCTGCAGGCATTTTTGCGTTATTTTTTAGTGAACGCCTTTTTTCGTAATCAGAATACAGTTCGGCGTCTCCACTTTCATCGGGCGGCCTTTCTGAACCAGCACGTTTTTCTCATAATCAACGGTAAATGTTGTGATCGTGTTGGACTCATGGTTTGCCACTGCGATATGTTTTCCGTCCGGGAACATTGCAATATCCTTTGGATATTCGCCGCTGATCGGAAGTGCAAACTTCTTCTCCAGGCAGCCGGTCTCCGGGTCGATATGGAACATTGCTACGGTATTGTCTCCGGCTGTAGAAGTAAACAGGTAGTGGTGATCCGGGGAAAGGCACATGCCGGATGCAGCGTCGTGCGCCTGGTCCACGTTCGCGGATGTGGTGCTGATCGACTGCAGTTTTTCAAATTCCGGTCCGTTTCCCGTATCACGGTAGCTGAATACATCGACTTTGTTCATCAGCTCGTAAATGACATACGCGTATTTTCCGGATTCACTGAAAACGATCTCTCTCGGACCGGATTCACGCTCACAGCGCAGGATATCCACCAGTTTCAGGCGGTCACGCTGTGTGTTCAGCTTGTACATTTTGATCTGGTCAATGCCGTTGTCGACTGCGCAGACATATTTGTTGTCCGGTGTAGGAACGACACAGCTGACATGCGGGCGGAAGTTACGCTCTGCCACACTGCCAAGGCCCTTGTGGAACACGCCGTCCATCAGACTTCCGAGGCGGCCGTCCTTATGGGTATGTACAACGGTTACTTTTCCGTCATGATAGCCTGCCACGAACAGGTATCTTCCGGTTTTGTCCACCGACAGATAGCAGCCGCGCATGCCGTCGATGTCTACTTTGTTGATCGGGGTCAGGTCTCCGTCATCCTCCACTGCAAACACTGCAACGCCTTCATCTGCAATCGAATACAGGTATTTGCCGTTTAAGGAACGGGCAATGTGGGAAGAGTTGTTGACCGGTATGACTTTTCGCTCTGTCAGAGTGCCTTCTTCTACATTTACATCATATAAATGAATACCAATGCTGCTTCCATGGGTATAAGTGCCTACATAGGCTACGTACTCATCCTTCATGTTGTTTTCATCCTTTCTGCCTTCTCGCACATCGTGTGAATTTTCTAAAAATATTTTAACACAATTTCCGCGCCACGACAACGAGGAAAACGGATTTTTGATATGTAAACGGTAACACTTTATTTTTAGACACAGGATATTCTCCTGCAGAGAATTTTTTAGATATTTCTATTGTTTTTAGATTGTAAGAGTTGAGGTTTCCGCTGCATACCATTTCCATTTTCTACGCTCTCGTCAGACTGATTTCCTGACTCATCATTCCCTGCAGTTTCTTGATTGCGCGGCTGTACTGGCACTGCAGCGCCTGCTCGCTTTTCTTGCAGAATCCGCTGAGCTCTTTGTAGCTGAATCCATATGCTCTCCCCCAGAAAATGCGCTGATCCATCGGATTCAGGTTCTGGATGCAGTTCTGCATCACCATTCGTTCCTCAATCTCGGCTGTCGCGGCCGCCTCCCCTTCATTTCTGTTCTCTTTCTGATACTGTGTATAGGAAACTTCATTCTGATAATAATGTTTTCTGCGCTGATTCTTGATCTTGTTTTTTGCCACACAGAACAGCCATTTCGTCATCTCTTCTCCTTCGAGATCGGCAACGGTTTCAAATTTTACCACCAATACCTCCCATACATCGTTCAGCACATCCTTCGCCGTCTCCCGGTCATTGTTCAACTGACCGCAGATATAACGGAACAGCACATGACTGTTTTCCTCGAATATGATCTGAAAAAATCGTTCCTCCTCTTGTCTCATACACTTCTTTCTCCCTCCTGTTATTTCGCTGTCCTTCTCTTCCGGGTCCGTCATATATGTAATGTGTTGAGACTATCGAAATCTTTCGTTTTTTCAGAATATTTCTACTATTTGACCTTATTACTTTTGTTAATAAAGCAAAATATTGCGTTATAACTGCACCGCGGCGCATAATCAAATTTTTTCTTTCGAAATCAGAAATTACTGTTTCTGACAAAAAATTCCCGCAGAAAGGAGCTTTCTTCCTCTCTGCGGGAATCTTCTATTTTGGTTTTATTTTATTTAAAGTAAGCAACACCGGACTCAAAGATCTTCAGATCCTGCTCTCCGTAGATGTTGACTGCTACGCCGTTGTCGCGGCGCTCTGCGTGTGCCATCTTACCAAAGACACGGCCGTCCGGGCTGGTGATACCCTCGATTCCGCAGTAGGAACCGTTGACATTCCAGTACTCGTCGTTGGTCAGGTTTCCGTTGACATCGCAGTAGCGGGTTGCAATCTGGCCGTTTGCCATCAGCTTGTCGATCCACTCTTTCGATGCTACGAAACGTCCCTCTCCGTGGGATGCCGGGTTGGTGTAAACACCGCCAAGCTCGGCGCCTGCCAGCCATGGGGATTTGTTGGTCACAACCTTCGTGTAAACCATCTTGGAAATATGGCGTCCGATGGTGTTGAAGGTCAGAGTCGGGGAATCCTCCGTCTGTCCGAGAATCTCACCGTACGGAACGAGTCCCAGTTTGATCAGTGCCTGGAATCCGTTGCAGATACCAAGGGCAAGTCCGTCTCTCTCATTCAGCAGTTTGGTAACAGCTTCTTTGATCTTCGCATTCTGGAATGCGGTTGCAAAGAATTTTGCTGATCCATCCGGCTCATCACCTGCGGAGAATCCGCCAGGGAACATGATGATCTGCGCCTGGTTGATGGCTTTTTCAAAGGCATCGACAGAACCGCGGATGTCTTCTGCGGAAAGGTTGCTGAATACCTGAGTGATAACTTTTGCACCGGCACGCTCGAAAGCTCTGGTGCTGTCATACTCACAGTTCGTTCCCGGGAAGACCGGAATGAATACGGTCGGCTGTGCCAGCTTGTGGGAGCATACGTGGATGCTCTTTGCCTGATAGCAGCTGTCTGCAACAATTCCGTTTTCGTCTGCTGCTGCCACATTCAGGGCATCTACCTCCGGAAGCTCTGCACCGGATACGGTCTTGAATACTTTTTCCAGCGGTTTGTTCCATGCGGAAACGGCCTCGCGGATGGTGATTTCGGTGTCTTTATAGGAAAGAACCGGTTTGTCTGTCACTTCACCGATGACGGTGTAGGTGCTTGCCAGCTCTCCGACTTTTTCAGCCGGAACTTCGCAGATCAGATCTGCAATATATGGAGTAAAGAGATCTCTCTCGTCTACATTGTGCTCGATGGTTACGCCGAGAGCATTACCGAATGCCATCTTGGATACGGCTGCTGCGATACCCTGACGGTCTACGACATAAGCGGCTTTCACACGGCCGTTCTGCATATCCTCATGCAGTTTTCTGTAGGTTTCCATGACGCCTTCGTACTCTGGAAGCAGATGTGCGTCGACTGGAAGGTGGATCCACACGAGTTTGTCTCCTGTGTTTTTCAGCTCCGGAGATACTACATCTTTTAATTTTGCAACGTCAACCGCGAAGGATACGAGTGTCGGCGGTACATCGATATGGTTGAAGGTACCGGACATACTGTCTTTTCCTCCGATAGACGGCAGGCCGTAGCCCATCTGTGCGTCGTATGCACCAAGAAGTGCTGCGAACGGCTGGCTCCAGCGGTGCGGATCCTCAGTCATTCTGCGGAAATATTCCTGGAAGGTGAAGCGGACTTTGCTGTAATCGCCGCCGACTGCCACGATGCGGGACAGGGACTCGGTTACGGCATAGACTGCTCCGTGATACGGGCTCCAGCTCGATACGTATGGATCAAAGCCGTAGCTCATCATGGTAACGGTGTTGGTTTTTCCATCCGGAACCGGCACTTTTGCAACCATGGCCTGAGTTTCAGTCAGCTGATATTTTCCACCGTACGGCATCAGCACGCTGGCTGCTCCGATGGAGGAGTCAAACATCTCGACAAGACCTTTCTGGGAGCATGCGTTGAGGTCTGACAGGGTGGACAGCCATTTTTCTTTCACGTCGGCAATGTCACCGCTTCTTTTTAACGGGGTGTCCTCTGCTTTTGGAATCTCTACGAAGACATCATTCTCCTGATGTGCTCCGTTGGTATCCAGGAATGCACGGGAAATATTGACGATCTCTTTTCCTCTCCAGGAGAGTACCAGACGCGGGTCCTCGGTTACGACTGCAACTTCGGTTGCCTCCAGGTTCTCTTCTGCGGCATATTTCAGGAACTGCTCACGGTCTTTCGGGTCGATGACAACGGCCATACGCTCCTGGGACTCGGAGATGGCGATCTCGGTTCCGTCGAGGCCGGCATATTTTTTCGGTACTTTGTCCAGATTGATCTTAAGGCCCGGTGCCAGCTCGCCGATGGCAACGGAAACTCCGCCTGCACCGAAGTCGTTGCATTTTTTAATCAGAAGGCTGACTTCCTCGCGGCGGAACAGTCTCTGCAGTTTACGCTCAGTCGGTGCGTTTCCTTTCTGTACCTCTGCACCGCAGGTCTCGATGGATTCTGTCGTATGTACTTTGGAGGAACCGGTTGCACCGCCGCAGCCGTCTCTTCCAGTACGGCCGCCGAGCAGGATGATGATATCGCCCGGATCGGAATTTTCACGGACAACGGCACGGCGCGGTGCTGCTCCAAGGACGGCTCCGATCTCCATACGTTTTGCCACGTAGTCCGGATGGTAAACTTCTTTGACATAGCCGGTTGCAAGACCGATCTGGTTTCCATAGGAGCTGTAGCCGTGTGCTGCTTCTCTTACGAGTTTTTTCTGCGGAAGTTTTCCTTCGAGTGTCTCGCTCTGCGGACGGGTCGGATCTGCGGCTCCGGTCACACGCATTGCCTGATATACATAGGTTCTGCCGGAAAGCGGGTCACGGATTGCACCGCCAAGGCAGGTTGCTGCACCACCGAACGGCTCGATCTCGGTCGGGTGGTTGTGGGTCTCGTTTTTGAAGTTGATCAGCCACTCTTCGTCTTTTCCGTCTACATCTACCGGTACGACGATGGAGCATGCGTTGATTTCATCAGACTCTTCCTGATCTGCGAGTTTTCCTTCGGATTTCAGTTTTTTCATTGCCAGAAGGGCAAGGTCCATAAGGCAGATGAATTTGTCGTCACGGCCTTTGTAGAGTACCTCGCGGTCGCTTAAGTAGCGGTCGTAGCTTTTTTTCATCGGCTCGTAGTAGTCGCCTTCGCCGAAGGTCACGTTGGTAAGCTCGGTGGAGAAGGTGGTATGGCGGCAGTGATCGGACCAGTAGGTATCGAGTACGCGGATCTCGGTCATGGATGGATTTCGTTTTTCTTCGCCGCGGAAGTAGTTCTGGATATGCAGGAAGTCTTTGAAGGTCATGGCAAGGCCGAGGGAATCATACAGGGCTTTTAATTCTGCCTCCGGCATGTCGATGAATCCGTCGAAGATTTTGACGTCTGCAGGCTCTTCAAATTTTGTCACGAGGGTTTCCGGTTTTTCAAGTCCTGTCTCTCTGGAGTCTACCGGATTGATGCAGTGTGCTTTGACTGCGTCAAACTGCTCATCAGTCATCTCTCCTTCGATAACATACGTAACGGCGGAGCGGATGATCGGCTGCTCGTCTTCTTTTAAGAACTGCACGCACTGTACGGCAGAATCGGCTCTCTGATCAAACTGTCCCGGAAGGAATTCTACGGAAAATACTCTCGCACCTTCTGCACGCGGGAAATCTTCCTGATAGCAGATATCAACCGGCGGCTCTGCAAAGACTACTTTACATGCTTTCTCATATGTCTCATCACTGATATTTTCTACATCGTACCGGATCAGCTCCCGTACGTTGGTTACGGTCTGGATGTTCAGATAGTGCTTGATTTCATGCTTCAGATCTTTCGCCTTAATCGCAAATTCCGGCTTTTTCTCCACATAAACGCGTCTGACTGTACTCATTTTTATCCTCCATTTGTCTGAATCATAGTCCCCCAAAAACGGGACAATCTTTCGTTACTTACAGAATAGCATATTTATCTTTATAAATGAAATTAATATATCTTATATGTTTTATAAGTTTTGTTTCTTAATAAACGGACGCCGAAAGGGCGGGGGGATGCATTTGCAGGGGGATTTAGAAATACTTAGAGCCTGGGAATTTGCGTTGTTTTGAAAAAGTCAACTGTCTGAGCGTCAGCGAGTTTTGACTTTTTCAAAACGCTTTTAGCAAATTTCCAGGCTCTTAGTATTTCTTATCCCCCGAAACAGCATCCCCCAGCACCAGAAAGTGCGCGGGCCGTCCGTTTCCGTTTTTACATTCTATATTTCGCTTTCTTCTCCCGTGTCCGCAGTGCACTGCCAGCCTTCGCCGGTCTGTACAGCAGCATACAGGTTCCCGCATTCATAACAAGCGCACAGCACACATCCGATACGGAGTGCTGTTTTAAAAACATGGTCGAAAACACAATCAGCACCGTCAGGCCCAGGCAGACGTTTCGGAATACCGGGCGGTTTTTGAGCTGCTCGCTGTGTTCTACGGCAACAGCTACGGCTACGGAATTATATACGTGAATACTTGGGAATACGTTGGTCGGTGTGTCTGTCAGGTAAAGGCCTCTGACCAGATCCGTGAAAATGTTCTCCCGTGGGAATACCGTCGGGCGCAGGTTCTGGCCGTTCGGGTACAGATAGGAGATCACGAGGAACGCCGTCATTCCGATTCCCAGGTTGATAATCAGCTGATAATATTCTCTGCGGTTCTTGTTGCAGAAGCCGAAATAAAGGACAGACCATGCAATATATCCAAACCACATAAAATAAGGAATCACAAAAAACTCACAGAACGGAATCATATCATCAAACGGAGTATGAATCAGATGATAACCTTTCGTAATGTGCGTTTCCAGATATTGAAAACATTTCAGATAGAAAATACCATAAACCACTACCGGAAGAAAATGCTTATATTTTTTTATTGTCTTCATAGTTTCCCTCCACTTTTCTGACGAGGTTTTTCTCTTCAACCTGCTGAAATTATAGCACACCGAAAACCGAAGTCAATAAGCTTTATTATTTTTTAAGAAACAATTCATCGCTTTCTAACCTGTTCTTTTCTTTTTTTACAATAACCTTCTGCGCCTGCATTTTTCCGCTGCGGTGATGCCGTTTCGGTTTCTGAAAGCCGTCCTTGGGATGGAAATGTTCAAAGATCGCCGCGTCGAATTTTTTCCGTGTCCGGTTATATACATGCTCATCTTTTACCGTCCATGCAAATGCCGGTGTCCGAAACAGCATACGGTCGATCAGGAAGCCCGGGCAGTCGGCGTAGCGGTGGTCGTAGGCGATAAAATCCGGTTTCCCGATAAAATTCAGCATCAGATGACGCGCCATTATCCGCAGGATCAGATGCACCTTATCATCCTTTGAAAAACGGCCGGAAAGCTGGCCGCGCAGCGTCTGCGGCATGTGGCGGCGGCACCAGCGGAGGGCCAGGCTGTTGAAGGATTCCATGCAGAACATACCGGTGTACCCCTCCATCTCCTTCTGAAATCCCGCACAGACCGCCGTGGAAAGTCCCGGCATCTTGATTTCGATTAAAAGCGGCACGCGGCCGTCTACCGTCTGCAGTACCTCACGAAGCAGCGGAATCTTTTCCGTGCTGTCGCCCAGATGGAACTGCTGGAGTTCCTCATACGTATAATCGCTGATTTTTCCCTCGTTTCCACACATCCGCTTCATCGTGTCGTCGTGGAACACCACAATCCGGCCATCCTTTGTGATCTGAATATCCAGCTCGATGGCATATCCCTGCTCCGCCGCGCGGGCAAAAGCCGGAAGAGAATTCTCCGGAACTCCCTCCGCCGCGTTCCACAGACCGCGGTGCGCATAATTCCATTCCGCAAATTTCAGACATTCCTGCCGTCTCGATGTAGCCGGCAGAATGGAAAAGAAATAACCTGCTGCCAGGACGGCAAGCACTGCAAAAAATATGATCCAGAACATCATCTTTCCATCCCTTCTTTCACCCAGTCGCCCAAAAGGCGGAGACGCTCCGTTTCCAGTCCGATCCTTTCCTCCGTGCGGTGTCCGCCCGATTCTCCGTCCAGGTGGACCGGTTCCGCGCGGTCTGTCTGAAAGGAAAGGCTGCTGCACCGCTCCATATGTACCTCAGGAAATCCCGTGTGGCGTCCAAACAGCGCCATCGGCAGAAGATAGCTGACTTTCCATTTGGCAAGATTGGAAACCACCATCACGTCGAGCAGATCATCTGTCCCGTCCGCCTCCGGGCAGAAGCGGAAGCCGCCGCCCTCGTACGGAAAATTCATTGCCACTGCAAAAAGAACATTTTCAAACGAACGGTGTTCTCCGTTTTCCAGCGCTGCATCCAGTGTGAACGGTTCGAGATAAAAGAGCTGCCGCAGTGCAATCATCACATACGTAAGTTTTCCCAGATGCAGCCGGTTCAGCGTATTCTTGATTTTTGATGCCAGCGCCTCGTGGCAGATGCCTGCATCAAAACCGATGCCGGTGCTGACGAGAAATCTCCGCTTTTGGCTGCCAAGAAGCGCCGTTCCAATGTTGATCTCCTTTTCCTCCCCTTTCAGCACAGCTTCCAGCGCCTGCAGCGGATCGGAGGGAATTCCGGCACCGCGCGCAAAATCGTTGCCGCTTCCCGTTGGAATATAACCGAACTTTACATCCGACAGGCTGGTGATTCCATCGACCGCCTCATTCGCCGTACCGTCTCCGCCGATCACCAGAAGGACATCATCGGGATTCCATACCCCTTTCGCAGTCAGCCGTGCTGCCGTCTCCCGTGCGCTTCCGTGATACTTTGTCGGATATACACGAAATTCCGTCCTGCGCCGCTCAAGCTCGCCCTCAATCACCGGCCACAGCTTCTCGCCGCGCCCCGACCGCGATTTTTTATTTACTATAATATGATACATTAAAGTCATACCTTCCTTTTTCTTCTGTAAAAAACCACTTCAAATCACCTGAATCATATTCTTACGCAGCGAAACAGCAAGTGTTTCACTGCTGAGTGAACAGTAACCAAATCAGCCATATTGTAGCAGTTTTCCCCGCAAACCACAACTATCTTCACAAAATCTTAACTTGTTGCCGCCGTAAAAATTCCCGCACCCCTGTCTTTTCTTTCTTGACAGACCTTTTTGTTCTGCTAAAATAAAAAGTACCGCGGTTTCGTCCGCAGAACGTCACTCATTTCTGAGGAGGTTTTTATGAATTTTTACGATATGACACGCGCAGGGAGGATGATACGATGAAGCTCTCCCCCGCATTTCTCGCTTATAAACTAAGCAGCGCTTTTTCGGTTCTTGCACCGGAAAACCTGCCGCTCTCCGGCACACTGGAACTGCCTGTTCTTTATCAGACAAGCTCCGCAGCCACTGCGCACCGGGTCTTTCTCTGCACAGAAGAACAGATCGGCTCTCTTTCCTCCCTCCCTGAAGAAAGCAGCTCCCTTTTTCTTCTCTGTACCGAAGAACTGCCGGAGGAACTTCCGGCTCCGGTTTCGATCGCCGTTAAAAGCAGCGTATCCGCTGTTTTTTCGTTCCTGCAGGAGCTTTTCTGGACGTACGATTCCTGGCAGAAGGAGCTGATGCAGGCACGGCTCGACGGAAAATCGATCCAGCATCTTTTAAATCTCTCCCTGCCTGTTTTTGCCCACCCGCTGATGGTGGTCGGCATGGATTTTTCCATCATCGCCGCAGCGTCCGAAGAACCTTCCTTTTTTCCCGAGAAGGTGTTTGGCTCCCTCGATGCAACGCGCCCGCTTCTGCTCTCCTTGACAGAAAGCAGCGAATACGCGTCCGTCCGCGATCTCGATGGATGGTTCCGCTTTCCGGATCACGTAACGGGACTTGGTTCCCTCTGCGTCAACATCACGCAGCATGGTCAGAGCGCCTACCGCCTGCTGCTCCTCGACACGAAAAAGGATCTTTCTGATTCCGAAGGCTTTCTTCTTGAATTTCTTGCAGAAATGATCCATCACGCCTTCCTGCACAATGTGATGCAGAAAACCTCGCCGGCGCAGTCGCTTCACACCGTGCTGCTCCGTGCCCTCGACGACCGGATGGCCGACTATATTGCGGTCAGCCAGGCTCTCGATGCGCTCGGCTGGCATTCCCGCCACACCTACTGCTGCCTCTATCTGCAGCTCTCCGATATGGATCAGAAAAACCTGACGGCAAACTCGGTCTGCGCCTATCTGGAAAATATTCTGACCGGCTGCTCCGCGTTTCCGCACGGCGGCGGTATCGTTGCGTTCTTTAACCTCACGCTGTCCGATTTTTCCATGACCGATCTGATGGAACGCATGGTGCACTTTGTGGAGGACAGTTCCTTAAATGCCGGCTTTTCGCGCTGCATGAACGGCCACATGAATCTGCGCCGCCAGTATATCCAGGCAAAAATCGCCCTGCAGTTCGGTACGCGAAAATATCCCGACAAACGGATGCATCCGTTCAACGATATCTCGTTTGACTACATCCTCGATCAGGCAACAAAAAAGCTCCCAGGCTACATGCTGTGCCATGAGAGACTTCTCTTTCTGCAGGAGCACGACGACAGCTCCGGCAGTGACTATATGCGGACGCTCCGCTGCTATCTGGACAACCACTGCAATGTCGTCCAGACGGCTCGTGAGCTTTTTATCCACCGCAGTACCCTGCTCTACCGCCTGGAAAAGATCAAGGAAATTTTAGAATCTGATCTTTCCAGCCCGGATGAAATTCTGTATCTGATGCTTTCGTTCCGTTTTATCGACCTCGAGAATGAAGAAGAAAACCGTTCTGGATCTTCGCAGCCAGAAAAGCACAGATAAAACCAACCGCAATTCCCGCTAGGACATCGGTCGGGAAATGCACAAACAGATACAGTCTGGAAAATGCAATCAGGCAGGCCAGAATCAGTGCGGCAGCTCCTTCTTTTTTGTGCATCACAAAAATAGAGACTGCCGCCGCAAACGAAGCTGCCGAATGGCCCGATGGGAAGGAATAGTCCTTCGGAGCGGCAACCAGCAGCTTTACCTGCTCGTCAATCCAGCACGGACGCGGGCGCGCTGCCAGCGGCTTTAACACCAGATTACATAAAATCAAATCTAAAATCAGCGCGATCGCCATTCTTACACCGCATTTCCGGTATTTCGGAAGGATTAAGAAAACGGCGGTCAGCGCAATCCAGATCCATCCCGCATTTCCAAGTGAAGTAATTCCCACCATCACCCGATCGAGCACTGCATTGTGAAGATGCTGCAGTGCATATAAAATTGAAAAATCCATTCTTACCCCTCTCTGTAAAAAATGGGCATTTTTCTGCTGTACATCTGCTGATCGGCGGCCGCCTCGTACAGAAATTCCGCCAGGGCCTCTCTCGAGTATCCAGGCCGGAACTGGCTGCCGTCCAGCGAAATACTGCAGTTCTGCCCTACCTTTTTCACTTTCCCGTCTCTTCCCGGACACGTCCGCACCAGTGTCCAGTTCAGATCGCTCCGTGCCAGAACCTGTCCCATCTTCTGCATATCTTTATAGACACCTGGCCAGAAAATCTGCATGAATTTCGTACTCATTCTCTGGTATTTGTCCTCGCAGTCTCCAAACGCATGAATGCAGACATGGCCTACCGTCACAAACCGCGTTTTTCCAAGCTGCTTCATGGCCGAGAGAATCATTGCGTTTCCGTCAGCCAGCGGTGTCTCCTCTTCTTTTACATGTTTCACACGCATCGGAGTCAGCACGCTGATGACTGCATCCGCTTCCAGCAGTGCCTCCAGCACGCGTTCCCGGTTCTGAAGGCTTCCCTCAATCACGGTCAGATTTTTTCTCGGCCAGATCACTTTTGCATCCGGCACGTAGGCGGTCACCTGTGCGCCGTGAAGAAGCGCCGTGTTGGTCACATACTGCCCTAGCAGTCCCCCCAGACTGAATATTGTAATTCTCATGAAATCCTCACTCTCATCTGTGTGTCTTTTGTATCCTCCGCAGATTTTTTGACACACTTTCCTAATGTTATCTCCTATTCTAACACACCGCCCGTATACGATACAATGAAATAAAACTAAAAAAAGTATAACCTTTTTCGTCCTTTCTTCATATCGTAAGTAGAACCGTATTTTCAGGAGCTTTGATCTTATGCCCTATACTATCGTAATTGATGCCGGACATGGAGGTTGTAGATAACGCAAGTGATGAAAACAACGAAAATACAAGGAGAAAGGCAACTGTTGTACCTATTAAAATAGAATATGTGTGAGAGGACAAGCCTTTCAATAATGTAGACGTTCAGAAATGAGCGTCTATTTTTATACCCAAAATGAAAGGAGCATTAGATTTATGAAAAAGACATGGAAACGATTGTGTACGGGCTTCTTAGCTCTTGCAACTGTCGTTACTGCTTTACCGACTACACCCGTTCATGCAGAAAGCAAGCAATACTGGACGGAAAGTGCAGAGCGTGTCGGTATCATTGAAAAAGTAATGAATGACGGTTCTATCGGTTCGACATTCAATGAGGGCTATATGAAAGTCGAGGGCGAAACTGCCTATTGTATTGACATCAATACAGATTTTAAGAATGGCTACAAGACCAGAGCTGACGCAAGCTCACGCATGAGTGCCGACCAGATTTCAGATGTGGCGTTATCCTTAGAGTATGTCAAACAGTATGGCGAAGCTCACAAGGAATTGAACTACAAACAAGTCTATCTGTTGGAACAATGTGTAGTCTGGCAGAGATTGAGCGTACATCTTGGCTGGCAATGTGATAACGTGCGAGCTTCTTATGATGAAATTCCAAAGGCAACGCAGGACGAAGTTTTCTCTGGTGCAAGAGCCTTTATCAAAGAAAATAAGGGACGCTATGAATGTGGCGGTTATATCTACTCTGGCGAGGGGCAGGAATTGGGACAATTCTGGGCGAAGCTGAATGTCGGAAATGCGAAACTGCAAAAGACTTCCAGTAATACCAGCATTACAGACGGTAACGGGAATTACTCTGTTGCTGGTGCAACATACGGTGTCTTTTCTGATAAGGACTGCACGAAACAGCTTGCCACCCTTACGACTGATGAAAACGGAAATACAGATGTTGCAGAGGTAACGGCTGGCACAGTCTATATCAAGGAATTATCCGCACCAGCAGGATATAAAGTGGATAAAACAATCTATTCATTGACAATCAAAGCTGGCGAAACAGCAACCTTGAAAGTATCAGATACACCAAAAGTAACAGACACTTTGATTGAGCTTTTCAAGATTGATATGGAAACACAGAAAGACAATCCGC
>OLPG01000672.1_pt1 | contig 32519 bp, 26 predicted proteins | sample 1672311 | NCBI WGS metagenome assembly OLPG01 (sample SAMEA3136670, study PRJEB25190) | human gut metagenome | biome: human gut; feature: human-associated habitat; material: faeces | place: Austria | collected 2013 | reverse complement strand
GGAGCAGTTAAAAGAACTGGAACTGGAAGTAAGACCGGAGGAAGTAACTGAATAAAGATGGAGCTTACAATTCAGACATTTTTGATTGTATGCCCGTTGGTATTCCTTGCAGGACTGGTAGATTCTATCGCAGGCGGCGGAGGCTTGATCTCCCTGCCTGCGTATTTACTTGCAGGAGTTCCCATGCACAATGCCATTGCGACCAATAAACTCTCCTCCGCAACAGGGACTGCCATTTCCACAGCGCGTCTGTGCAAAAATAAATTTGTGGACTGGGGTCTTGCACTGCCGTGTGTTTCCATGGCACTTGTGGGATCTTTTATCGGCGCACATATTGCGCTTCTTGCCAGTGACAGAATTTTAAAATGGATGCTGATTCCGGTACTTCCGATTGTTGCGTTTTATGTCTTGAAGAAGAAAAATCTGGATGACAACAATGATGGGGAGATATCCAGAAAGAAGCAGTGGATGCTCTGTGCCGTATGTTCGCTGGTTGTAGGCTGCTATGACGGATTCTATGGTCCGGGAACCGGAACCTTTCTTCTGATCCTGTATACAGGAGTTGCGAAACTTCCTGTGGCAAAGGCTTCAGGTACCATGAAGCTGGCAAATCTTTCTTCTAATATCATGGCATTGTTTGTCTTTCTTTTCAGTGGAAAGATCATCATTCTTCTGGGACTTACAGCTTCTGTTTTTTCTGTTGCAGGACATTATGTGGGTTCCGGGATGGTGATGAAGAACGGAAACAGGATTGTAAGACCGATCATTCTGGTGGTACTGGTGCTTTTGTTTATAAAACTTGTGACGGGTATGTAGAAAGGAAATTGCTGTTCGACAGAGAATTATTCAGAGAAGATTTCCTGTATGAGCAGATAAAACAGAAAGAATTACGGATAAAAGATTATACAGAAAAAGCCAGAAAGATGGGAAGACGGCATCTTTCTGGCTTTTTCTGTTATGATTTCTGGTTATATTTTTTAGACTTTATATGCTTATATCCTCATATCTTTTATGATCATTCCGTCTGATCCAGGGAGGCGTCGATGGAATCACTGAGGGAGGAGTCCGCAAGTGGGCCGAAGATTGCATTTCCGAGTGTGTTTCCCTCATCCTGAAGTTTCCAGGAAACGCCGTCATTGATGAGGACAAAATCGACATCGCTGGTAACGGTGGACGTATTGGAATGAATACTTTCCAGAAGAAGATCCAGAGAGGTATCATATCGTTTCCGGGAACCGTCGATCACAGCATCCGCAGAAGCGATATATGAGTCCAGTTTGGTCTGATAGTCAGACAGGATCGCATCGCTGTCAAAAGTGGTGATCCTGGTGGTGACAGTCGCATTATATCCATTGGTACTTTCGGACACAATGACATAATTAAAATTCTGATGTACCTGTGAAACAAGAGCTTCTGCAATAGAATTTCTGGAAGTGTCGGATGTGTTCATAATGCTCAGAACTCCCAGATAAGAACTCATTTCATCCAGATTCATTTTCTTAAGGGTATCAAGATAAACGGCAAGCGTAGCCTGGGGTGAAAGAATATCTGAATCAGACAGACAGACTATAAGACCGCCGACAAGGTCATTCTCAAAGGAACGGGTGCGTTTGATTTCCCATTTCTGTTTTTGCGCAGTGCCTTTGTTTACCAGATGAACGGTGCAGTCTGTCTCTGTGGACTGATATTCATTGGAAGTGAGGAGCTGATTCAGGATCAGGTAATGACTTTCCAGAGAATGGGAAGAATTTTTGGTATTTCCTGACTGTACCTGAGCAGCCTCAATAATTTCTGTCTGTAACAGGGCAGTGGCAAAATCCGTAGCAAGAGCCTGGGCATCAATCGTAGTAAGCCGCAGGGATGCCTGGGCAGTTTTTTTCTCGTTGTCGACGCTGATATCCAGAATTTTGTAATCAAATTTCTGGAAAAAGAGGGAAAATACTTCTTTGATTTCGTTTGAAAGCTGGGTATTCTCCGTAGCGTCCGGAAAAAGTTCTTTATAGGAGATATATTTTTGGACGGTTTTGGCGTCCGGATTTTTTAACTGATCCAGTTCGCTTTTGACTACTTCTTTAGCATCCGACCGGTCTTTGTGGGAACATCCGCTGATCGCAGGGATGACAAGAAGGAGCAGAAGAAGAGAAAGCACAGGAATCAGATGCCTGTATATCTTCATATGTGTTTTTCCTTTCTGATAACAGTGTTGACGATTGCCTGTAACCGCTGCGAACCATCAGGGAACAGTAACCGTTACTTTTTTACGAACAGTAAGGTTATTCTATCAGATTTTTTATTGTCTGTCAAAAAGACGAAAATAGTGAACAATTCTGCTGAAAAAAGAATGAAATTTTTGTGAAAAGTGCACCATTTTCCACAGATACTTTTATTTTGGAGAAGAATCTGCTATGATAGGAAAGTGAAAAAATCAGATATGAAAAAGAGATAGTGTATAATAACAGAATATCAGAGAAATAAACTATAAGGAGGCAGCAATGAAGAAACGTATCCTTATCGTCCTGGGGATTCTGATCCTCGCAGGAGGGATTGGTACAGGTGCATGGTATTATTTCTATGGAAAAGATGCCGGCAGTTCCAGTGACAGTGTGGTGTATGTATCCAGTGTCAGTGTGATCACAGGAACGGAATCAGCAGCTACCAATCGTTTCGCGGGTGTTGTGGAACCGCAGGAAACGGTAAATGTAAAAATAGAGAGCGGCCGTAAGGTAAAAGAAGTCCAGGTAAAGACCGGAGATGAGGTAAAAGCCGGACAGCTTCTTTTTGAATATGATCTCAGCAGTATTGAGGATGATCTGAAGCAGTCACAGCTTGACCTGGACAGACTGAAAAATGAAGCCATCAGTCTGAATGAGCAGATTGCCACCCTGGAAGCGGAGAAGAAAAAGGCAAAAGCAGAGGATCAGCTTTCCTATACCATTGAGATTGAGACAAATAAGATGAATCTCAAGAAAAATGAATACAGCCAGAAGAGCAAAACTGCGGAGATTGAGAAACTGCAGAGTGCGACCACCAACACAGAAGTACGAAGTGAGATCGACGGTGTGATCCAGAAGATTGATACCTCCAAGATGAGCACGGATGACGGAGATTCTGTAGATGACAGCAGTGCGATGGACAGTATGTCCAATGACAGCAGTTCTGACAGTTCAGCATTTATTACGATCCTGAGCACCGGTGCTTACCGGGTAAAAGGTAAAGTAAATGAACAGAACCGGGATTCTATTATTCCGGGGGAGGCCGTGATCATCCGTTCCAGAGTAGACAGTACCAAAACATGGAAGGGAACGATGGGCTCTATTGATGTGAATAATGGAAGTACAGAGGATGACAGCAACAATTACTGGGGAATGAGCAGTACCAGCGATGATCAGACCTCCTCTACTTCCTATCCGTTTTATGTGGAACTGGATTCTTCAGATGGTCTGATGCTCGGACAGCATGTTTACATAGAGCGAGACATCGGACAGGATGAGCAGAAAGATGGTCTGTGGCTCAGTGATTATTATATTGTGGATGCAGATACCAATGAACCTTATGTATGGGCTGCCAATGATAAGAAGAAACTGGAGAAACGTTATGTGACTCTCGGAAAACACGACGAGGATCTTGGCGAGTATGAGATCGTAGATGGTCTGACAAAGAAGGACAGCATTGCATTCCCGACAGATGCGCTGGAAGAAGGCACGAAAACAGAGGTGGGTGATCTTGCCCAGACTCTCAACAGCGGTATGGAGGGACTTTCTGATATGGATGCGGACTACCAGTATGATGATGAGTCCATGAATATGGATGACAGTGTAGATATGGAGTCTTATGACGGTGCTTCCGCAGATCTGGAACCTTACACAGATACTTATGAAAGCGATTCTTCAGAGGCAGATATGGAAGATTCTTTCAGTGATGATTCCGAAGATGTCCTTGACCCGAATGAAGACCTGGTCCCAATGGACGAGGCACCGGGAATGACTGCGGATGAAGATACGGAGGGAATAGAATGATACTGGAATTAAAGGGAATTTATAAAGAGTACCAGCAGGGGAAAATGAAAGTTCCGGTATTAAAAGATGTAAATTTTTCAATGGAAGAGGGAGAATATGTGGCAATCATGGGACCTTCCGGTTCCGGAAAAACCACATTGATGAATATTATCGGATGTCTGGACAAACAGACAGAAGGAACCTTCTTTCTGGATGGACAGGATATCAAGGCGTGTTCAGAGAATGCCATGTCGGATATCCGGCTGAATAAAATCGGCTTTGTATTTCAGAGCTTTCATCTGCTTCCGAAGCAGAGTGCCCTTGCGAATGTGGAGATGCCGTTAAATTATGCCCGTGTGCCAAAGAAAGAAAGAAGAGAGCGGGCTTTGAAGGCACTTGACAGAGTGGGTCTGGCAGACCGTGTTGACTTTAAACCAAACCAGTTATCCGGTGGTCAGATGCAGAGGGTTGCCATTGCCAGAGCTATTGTAAATAATCCGAAACTTTTACTTGCAGATGAACCTACCGGTGCGCTGGACAGTAAATCAGGAGCACAGGTCATGGAGCTTTTTCAGAGGCTCAATGATGAGGGGGTTTCGGTTCTGATGATCACCCATGATGCGGAGATCGCAGCACATGCCAAGAGAGTGGTTACCATAAAAGACGGTATCCTTCAGGAAAAGAGGTGATCCCATGGGTAAGGTAAAGAAAATCATTGCAGGTGTGCTGGTGGTGGCTGTGGCAGGAACCGGAATCACGGCAGGACTGATGCAGTTAAAAAAGAACAGCCAGAAAACGGTCAGTGTCACTTCTGTCAGCGGCCTGCTTCAGGATTACTATACGCCCAATACCACTATTGACGGAACGGTGTCTTCCAGTGCCACTCAGACAGTGACCGGGGATAAAGACCTGATCATTGACCAGGTTTATGTGGCGAAAGGGGATGCGGTCAAAAAAGATGATCCGCTGATTTCCTTTGACACCACTCTGGTGGAAATGGAATTAAATATTGCGAAACTGAAGAAACAGAAACAGGAACAGGATTTAAATAAAGCAGTAAACAGACTGAACAGTCTGTTAAACGGAGGTCCGGTCGAGGAAACAGATGGTTCCACAGATGCAGATAATCTTGGAACTCATGGAACAGATTCTGACAGTGCGGATGATCTGGCACAGGATAATACAATGTCTTCAGCGGCAGACATGTCCGGAACTTATCTGGCCGCTGCGATCCACCCGCTTCTGGTGACTGCGTTTACGGATGGCGGAACAACAGACACAACTGCGGATGCAGCTTCCACCGGAACTGATACAGATACGGCAGATGCATCCTCCGCAGAAACTATCACAGGACCGGCAGATGCTTCCAACGATATTCCTTCCTATACAGATCCATCTGCAAGTGATTTCGAAGATGGCAGTAACAAAAATTCATTCAATTCAGGAACGAATGATTCTCCTGTGCCTTCACCGACACCGACTCCTGTTTTGGATGATCATACAAATTATTTTGATCCATATTACATAAAAGGTGATCCGAACATTACAGATGGAAATGAACCTTTTTACCAGAAACTGGACGGCGAATCCATTCCGTTTACCGGAAGCGGTACCGAAGAAGACCCGTATGTTTTCCTGTGCAGCAGTGCAAAAGAGAAAGTCACGGTTATGGGTTCCTTCTTTAACAGACTGGCAGGCTACAGTTCAGATGGAACGAAAATCGTACATCAGGGTGGCTGTTGGTATCAGCTTGAATTTCACCAGAATGATACGATTGCAGATTATGAAAACAGAAAAGAATCCTGTACAGGATATTATCTGATCAACGGAAGTCTTCTGGAGCAGCCGGTGTATGAATTTGCAGAAGTGGAATTTACTCTGGCAGATGCTTCAAAATATGACGATGATGAAATTCCGGATGATGACAATCCCGGTGGATATGATCCGGCAGAACCTACAGGCACTCCGATTTCCAGAGCAGATGCCATCAAGTATCAGAGAAGCAAAATTGCCAGCCTGAAACTGGATATCCAGGAAAGTGATATCAAGATTTCACAGCTTGAGAAGAAAGCAAATAAAAAACTGATCAGCAGTAAACTGGACGGAACTGTTACCTATGTAGGGGATACAAGTGGAGAAACCACAGATGGAAATGCACTGATCAAAGTTAAGAGCAGTGACGGATTTTATGTCATTGGTTCCATAAGTGAGCTGATGCTGGATGAGATCACAGAGGGAACAGTGCTTAACTGTACCAGTTATACCAGCGGATCATTTGAAGCTGAAGTGATGGATGTATCTGAATATCCGGTAACTTCCAACAGCTATTACGGAGACAGCAATCCGAATGTATCCTATTATGCATTTACTGCTGTGGTGACAGACAAGAGCCTTCAGTTAGAGGATCAGGACTACGTAACGATCACTTACGAAACCTCTTCTTCGGAAGGAAGCATGGTCATCCAGAAAGCATTTGTCAGAAGCGAGAACGGTAAGAGCTATGTTTACAAAGACGAGAACGGTGTTCTGAAGAAACAGGAACTTACCGTAGGATCGACTGTGGATAACGGATACAGTGTCATTGTCAAGGGAGGCATTACTTCGGATGATCTGATCGCTTTCCCATATGGAAAAGATGTAAAAGAAGGCGCGAAGACAAAAGAAGTCAGCCTGAATGATATGTATGGATATTAACTGGTGTGCCAACAGGCCATATCAGTAAGATCCTGCTGAGAAAGGAGAGGAAGCATACAGTTTATGATTGAAAATATACGTCTGGCATTTCAGGGAATATGGTCACATATGATGAGATCTTTCCTGACTATGCTTGGTATTATCATCGGTATCGCCTCCATTATCGCCATTGTTTCCACTATCAAGGGAACCAGTGAACAGATTAAGGAGGACCTGATCGGAGCAGGTTCCAATACCGTAAATGTATATCTCTATGACGGAGATAACCGGTATGATGCAGAATACGAAAATTCTTCCAAAGCACCTGTCCTGACGGATGATGTGAAAGAAGAAATTATGGATCTGGATCATGTGGAGAATGCAACTTTTTACTATAACAGCACCAGTGCAACTATTTACAATAATAATAACAGCCTTCAGGGCGGAAGCGTCTACGGAATTGATGTCAATTATCTCAACACCTGTGGATATGTGATTCAGTCCGGAAGAGGATTTGTAAATGATGATTATAAGAAATATAACAAAGTAGCGCTGATCGATGACAATGCTGCGGAGAATCTGTTTCCGTCAGAGAATCCCGTGGGAAAAACAGTGGAGATCAACCAGGAACCGTATACCATCGTAGGGGTGGTACGCCAGGATGAGAATTATCAGCCGACCATTAACAGCATTGATGAGTATTATAATTATTATCAGGCAATTGTGGGAAGCGTCATGATCCCGGATACCTGCTGGCCGATTTCCTTCCGTTTTGATGTGCCTCAGAATGTCATTGTAAAAGCAGACAGCACAGATACCATGAGTACAGTGGGAAGCTCAGCGGCAGATACCCTGAATGCTTCCATCAGCAGTATGAGCAGCAGCGGTTCTTCCTCTACCATGAAGTATAAGGCAGAGGATGTTATGGAACAGGTCAGAAATATGCAGAAGCTCAGTGAAAGCACGAACAACCAGTTGATCTGGATCGCCAGCATTTCTCTTCTGGTAGGCGGCATCGGTGTTATGAACATCATGCTGGTTTCTGTCACAGAACGTACCAAGGAGATTGGCCTGAAAAAGGCGATCGGAGCGCGTAAGAAAACAATCCTGGGACAGTTCCTTACAGAAGCGTCCGTACTTACCAGCATCGGAGGTATTATCGGAGTAATCACGGGAATTGGTCTGTCGAAAGTGGTGGGAAAAGTCACTGGCTCACCGACTGCGATCAGCGTACCGTCAATTGTGATCGCGGTACTGTTTTCCACGATCATCGGTGTGGTATTCGGACTGCTTCCTTCTGTAAAAGCAGCCAACCTGAATCCGATCGATGCGCTGAGAAGTGAGTAAAGAATAATAAAAATAAAAGGGATAAAGCTCAGTAAAACGAACTATCCATCAGAGGAATGAATATTAGAAAACCGGAACGAATATGTGGGAGAAGCCGTATGTTCGTTCCGGTTTTTATGTTACAGAAAATTACTGTGTTATGCCAACGGCAGAGAAATCTGAAAAGTAGAACCACCGCCCGGGGTATCCAGTACAGAGATTGTTCCTTTATGAAGTGAAATGATCTCATACGCAATACACAGTCCCAGACCAAAATGCTGCCTGTTATTTCTGGCAGAATCTGCCCGGTAAAAACGCCGGAAAACAGAAGTCTTGGCAGAATCCGGAATACCGGGTCCGTTGTCTTTGACGCGGATAAGAAAGTGCGTTTCGGTCTGTGAAAGGGAAAGAACAATTTTCCCGTTTGCGGGGACATAACTGATGGCATTGTCAAGAAGGATTCCAAGCACCTGACTGATCCTTTCCGGGTCACAGGGACAGGGAGGGATTTCCTCTTCCGGAAGTTCAATGAAAAATTTCATATGGTGGTCCTGCATCAGGGGTTCATATTTTTCGTAGGTATCCAGAAGTAAAGTATCCAGTTCACAGGAAACCGGATGCATTTTCCAGGAATGGTTATCTGCATTTGACAGAGAGAGCATATCATTTATCAGGAGGGACATTCGTGTCCCTTCTTTTTCTATGACTGAAAGAAAATGTTCCTGTTCTTTCGAATCTGCCTTTTTCATGGCAGAGATTCCGGACAGGATTACTGCCAGAGGGGAGCGAAGCTCATGGGAGGCAGCAGCGATAAATTCGGTCTGTTCCTGCCTGCTTTTTTCCAGGGGAGTGATCATTCTTCCGGTAAAGAACCAGGAACAGATACTCAGAGCCAGAATTGCCAGAAAAGCTGCGCCGGAGAATGCAAGTCTCTGTAACAGAATCCTGTGTTTTACAGAATCCAGGGAATACAGGATGATCATACTGACGGTTCCGTGGCTCTTGGGGATCAGAGCAGTGGAAACATAGAAATCTTTCATCTGAAAAAAGATCCGTTTTGTCAGTTTACTGACCGCACCGGGATTGGAAAGATCAAGTGCATAGGAAGCAGCAGAGATTTCTTCTGCCTTCCGGAAAATCGTTTCATCCACAGAATCCGTCTGTAGTTTTTTCAGATAAAGAGAATTTCCGTTGTCTCTGATATCCATGGAAATATCATAATTTTTTTCTGCCTGCAAAATCCAGTCACTGCTGATGATACTCTGCGTTTCCAGATGAGAGATACAGGAGATGGCGTTGTTCTGAAAGGTATTCCACGCATTCTGGCCTGTGCTGTTTTCTGCGATGAAATTACAGGCAGTTGTCATAATAAAAATGACGATGCCAATGATCAGAGCAGAGAAAAAAGTCATTTGAATATGAAGTCTGTGAAACATGAAATATTTACTCCTTTATGAGATTGTATGGTAATTGTATCATGAAAACCTGTAAATAATCTCTAAAAAAATTCCTGTAACCGAGTATAGAGACAATTTAGAGAAAACTCATGTATAATGAAAGATCAGGAGGATGAAAACAGATGAAAATTTTACTGATAGAGGATGACAGGGAACTGGCAGAGAGCATGAGATTTCAGCTCGAAAAAGAAGGCTATGAGACAGATATCTGCGATGACGGAGAAGAAGGACTTTATTATATGAAAGAACGAAGCCATGATCTGGTGATCCTGGACCGGATGCTCCCGTCCATGGATGGCATCACTGTTTTGCAGGAAGCCAGAAAGAATCATGTTTCCACACCGGTGATCATGCTGACTGCACTGGGAGAATTACAGGATAAACTGACCGGACTGAAAGGCGGCGCAGATGACTATATGGTGAAGCCGTTTGCCTTCGAAGAACTTCTGGCAAGAATACAGTGCATGGTTCGAAGACCCGGAAGATGGGAGAACACGGCAGTATTATCGCTCGGAGATCTTATTTTTGATCCCGAAAGCGGCAGACTGGAAGGAAACGGAAAGGAATGTACCCTTTCCAAACGGGAAGGAGCACTTCTGGAGCTGATGCTTCGAAACGCTGGTCAGACACTTCCGAGGGAGGTGATCCTCAACCGTGTCTGGGGAGCAGACAGCGAGGTGGAGGATGGAAATCTGGATAATTATATTCATTTTTTGAGGCGAAGATTAAAAAGTGTCAGAAGTACACTGAACCTGAAAACCGTCCGGGGAATTGGATATCGGCTGGAAAATTAGAGAAAGTTTAGAGATTTGCCTGTTACAATCCATTTATCCTGAGAGGGACAGAAAGAAAATAAAAACATGGAGGTATATCCTGATATGAGAAAAATAAAAAGATGGAAACAGGGAATCGCCGTTGCCGGAGTGATCGCACTTACCGGCAGCCTGTTTGCCGGATGTGGCGGTGCAGATGGAAAAAATTCCGGAAGCAAAGGAAAAACAGGAAGCAGCAATCAGGCAGGGAATGCAGATACAGCAGATCTTGTGAATGTAAATACCGACAATTCAGATGGTAAAAAAACAAAAGATGAGAGCGCAAAAGCAATGGGACGTTTTCTGGAAAATGATCTTACAGTACCTGAAAACAGCCAGTTTCTGAGAGATGTCAAAGTACTCGACTCAGGTGCATTGCGCATGGTTTATTACAGTACAGCAGATAACTGTTATTATGCAGCAGATTCTGCAGATAATGGAGAAACCTGGACGAATGGAAAAAGTCTGGAAGAACTGTTGGGGCTTAAGGAGAATCTGGGAGAATATATCAGCGTTGTCTCTGCAGCAGCGGATGGAAGTATATTTGTCGGGGCAGATCTGTCTCCTGACAGGGACAATGAAAATGCACAGACAACAGCCGACAGTGGGGAAGAGGATTCTGCGTATGACAACCTGAAAATGGAATTTTTCTATCTTTCCCCTGATGGAAATGTACAGAAAGTTGATACCGGAGATACGCTTCAGTCTTCCTATACATTTCAGGCATGTTTCACAGAGAATGGGACAGTTCTTATCGTAGATCCCGATAATGGCGTAGCAGAGATCAATCCTTCAGATGGAAGTCTGGTGAGAAGATATGAGGAAGGAATCCGTGTTGATTTTATCGGAACAGCAGGAAAAATGTTGTTTACCATTCAGGATCAGACTCTTCACGGATATGATCTGGATACTGGAAAACCACTGGACAATATCAGCGCGCTTACAGAGCAGATCCAGTCTGATGAGCAGGATGTCACCTGGACAACAACCAGCAGTTTTCCGCTTATGTTCTTAAAGGGAGATGAGGATAACAGCCTTTTTTATATTGATCATACCGGTGTTTACAGATATGTTCTGGGAGGCAGCACAGTGGAACAGATAATCGATGGTTCCTTGAATTCGCTCAGTTCACCGGATACAGGAACTGTAGCATGGGGACAGGACAGCGATGGAAATTTCTATGTGGGCTGTAATGCAGGCGAGGATATCAGAATTTATTCCTATGTATATTCCAAAGATACCCCAACGACACCGGATACAGAGCTGACAGTTTATTCCCTGAAAGACAGTAACTTCATAAAACAGGCAGCAGTGCTTTTCCAGAAAAAATATCCGGATATTTATGTGAATATTGAGGCGGGAATGTCAGGAGATGATTCCGTCACAGATACGGATGCGCTGAAAGTGCTCAATACAGAGATCATGGCCGGAACAGGACCGGATGTTCTGCTGCTGGATGGAATTTCAGAGGATACCTATATAGAGAGAGGAATGCTGGAGGATTTAAGCGGGGTATTAAAAGACGAAGATATCCTGCCAAATATCAAAGATGCATATACAAAAGAGGATGGAAGTATTTATACCATGCCTGTCAAGTTCGGCATTCCGATGATAGAGGGAAATAAGGATATCATCGCCGGAATTACGGATCTGACAACAGAGGCTGATGCAGCGGAAAGCCAGAAAGACAGCTATGGAAAACTGAAATTTTTCAGCTCTTTTTCCATATCACCGTCCTGGCTGATACAGGGAACCATAGACAATAGTACACCGGCATGGATGAACGAGGACGGAACCCTCAAAGAAGATGCACTGAAAGAATATCTGGAGCAGGTAAACAGGATCTGGCAGACTCAGAAGGATGCGATAGAAGAGACAAAGAAAGCTTACCAGATGGGTGATGACTGGGCGAATTCAGATCGCTCCGGATATATAAATATTGCAGGATTGATAACGGATCTGCTTGTAAAAGTCAATACAGTGGCGGCAGGCGGTCTGCTTTCACCGGAGGGTCTGATGTATCTGGATTCTGCAAAAAAAGTGGATCCGGATCTGGATTACAGACTTCTGAACGGACAAAGCGAGAATTGTTTCTATCCAAGGAGCATTGTGGGAATCAGTGCAAAGGCATCTGAAAAAGAAGCGGCAGAGAAGTTCGTAAAGTTCCTGTTTGAAGAGGAATCCCAGAGAGCAAGCAATGATGAAGGACTGGCTGTAAACAGCAAGGTTTATGAAGATATGGCTTACTGGAAAATGGGAAAATCCAGTGGAGATACCATTGGCTCGATCGGAACCTCTTATGATACGGGAGATGGTAATATCAAACAGCTTGAGATGGACGAGATCATTCCGGAAGATGAAGCAATACAGAACATCATGGATCTGGGAAAAACACTTACTGTACCTGCAAAGAGTAATCAGATCATCCGAAATGCAGTAACGGAATCCGGTGAGAAATACCTCAATGGAGAAACGGGGCTGGATGATGCTGTGAAAGAGATCATGCAGGAAGTAAATCTGTATTTATCTGAATAAGCGGCTGTCTGCTGCTGATTACCCAACACTGCAAGGTAAGGGAGTTTAAGAGAATGAAGATTAATTTAAAAGAACACTTATCTTTAACAGAGAAACGGAACGCAAAATCAGATTTGCTGTTTAGTCGGAAACGAAATCGCAGAAGATGTGCAGCTTTCAGAAATACAGAAAAAGGTCTGGCTTTTATTCTTCCGAGTTTTGCAGGTGTCTGCATTTTCTGGCTGATCCCGTATGTGGATGTGATCCGCAGATCTTTTTGCGGGGCAGTGAATGGAGAATTTGTGGGGATAGAGAACTACAGGACGATATTTGCAAACAAAGCGTTTCGTCTGGCAACAGGCAACACACTTCGGTTCTTCGGAGTGTGTGTGCCGCTGCTGGTGGTATTGTCTCTGATCATAGCAGTCCTGCTTGCAGGGCAGAAAAGATTTACGCAGATTCTGAAAAGTTTCTTTCTTCTGCCAATGGCAATCCCTGTAGCATCAGTGGTACTTCTGTGGAGACTGCTGTTTGACGATCAGGGCTTATGTAATTACCTGCTTCATATGTTATCTGTTCAGACGACTGACTGGATGAATACAGGTGCTTCCTTTTATGTACTGGTGATCAGTTATATATGGAGAAATCTTGGATATGATGTAGTGCTCTGGATGGCAGGATTGTCTGCCATTCCGGCGGCACTTTACGAGGCAGCAAAAGTGGACGGGGCAGGGGAGTGGAAATGTTTTACGAAGATCACACTCCCGAATCTGCTCCCGTCCCTTTTTACGATCGTGGTACTTTCTGTACTCAATGCATTTAAGGTTTTCCGTGAGGCATATCTGGTGGCCGGTGATTATCCGCAGGAAAAAATGTATCTGCTTCAGCATCTGTTTAACAACTGGTACAGGGATCTGTCGCTGGATAAGATGTCGGCTGCGGCAGTGGTGACCGGACTGGTGATTTTTCTGCTGATCCTGGGATTGTGGAAAGCCTGGGGGAAAGGCGGGGCAGAATGAGAAAAGTTATGCAGATATTCCGTATCAGGAAGATAGGAAGCCTGCTCCTTGTACTCCTTGCACTGGTGGCAGTATTTCCGGTATTTTTTTCAGTTACAGGATCACTGATGGGGCAGAAGGAATTAAATGAGCTTCTGGGGGCGGTACTGACAGTAGACAGTGGATCTGCTTCCGGTCAGGCAGTCAGTTATGTATTCTGGAGAGTACTTCCGCTTTATCCGACGCTGAGATCCTATGTGAAAGTCCTGCTGGATTCTCCGGAGTTTTTTGTGATGTTCTGGAATTCCGTAAAGATTACTGTCGGAGTTCTGGCAGGGCAGATCCTGGTGGGAGTACCGGCAGCGTGGGGATTTGCCAGATATCGTTTTCCGGGAAAAAATCTGCTGTTTATGATCTATGTGGCATTGATGATGATGCCCTTTCAGGTAATGATGCTCAGTAATTATCTGGTTCTGGATCAGATGAAACTTCTGGATCATCTGTGGGGGATTATTCTTCCGGCGGCCTTTTCCACGTTTCCGGTTTTTATCATGTATCGTTTCTTTGAGAGTATTCCGGAGGCACTGGTGGAATCTGCGCGGCTGGACGGGGCGGGTGAGCTGCTTATTTTTATCAGAATCGGAATCCCTCTGGGTTCTGCGGGTATCATTTCGGCACTGGTTCTGGGATTTCTGGAATACTGGAATCTGATCGAACAGCCAATGGCATTTCTGAAGACCAAAAGTCTGTGGCCGCTGTCTCTGTACCTTCCACAGATCGATATCTCCCAGACAGGAAAGGCATTTGCGGTATCTGTTCTGGTTCTGATCCCGGCAGTGATCGTTTTTCTGGCAGGGCAGGATTATCTGGAACAAGGGATCATATCCACGGCAATCAAGGAATAGAGCGACAGAAACGAGAGGATTTATCTATGAAGAAAATAAAACTGATAAAAATTCTGGCAGGATTTTTTGCCCTGATGCTTTTGTTTACTTTTCTGTCTAGGGCGGCAGATTCGGTGAATGTAGCACAGGTAGAGACAAAAACAGCTCAGAATCAGGTGATCACGCATGAGGTGACCGGCACAGGTAAAGTGATGGGAACCAGAGAACGGGCAGTTTTTACCCAGGAGGGACAGAAGGTGGAGCAGGTTTATGTGCAGGAGGGACAGAGTGTGAAAAAAGGGGATGCGCTGCTGAAGTTTTCTGTAAAATATCTAAAAAAAACCATAAAGGAAAAACAGGATGCCATAGATGTTCTGCAGGGGAAGATCAATGATCTGATCAGTGCAGAGTCTGTGAATCAGCAGAAGAGAAATAATGAGTTTTCAGATGCACAGGAAAATTATAACAGTGCGGTTTCCAGCGGAAATTACAGTGTGCAGGCGGCACAGAATGAGGCAGCCATAGCCAGACAGAAGCTTCAGGATTATTACGCACAGCGGGATGCGGCGCAGAATGACGTACAGGATAAGATACCGGATGAGGAGAAGTTCAGTGATTCCAGCGAGTTTGATGATCCGGGAAATACAGACGATTTCGGGAATACAGATGATCCGGAGAACTCCGATGATTCCGGAAATACGGATCGCACAGATGGCGAAGGGAATAAAAATACATCAGGAAACGGCGACAATTCGAATGCGCAGGACAATTCTCAGGAGCAGGCATTGATTGATGATATCCGGGCGAAAGAGGAGGCGGTCAATGAAGCCATGCTCAGCCGCAAAAGAGAACTTCAGTCAGCAGAGCAGGCAATCCGGGATACGCAGATCGGTGATGCTTCGGATTCCACGCTGGAGAATACGCAGGCGGAACTTGAGACTGCGCAGAAAGATCTGGAAACGTTGCAGAAAGTGCTGGCACGAAAGGGAAAAGTGAAAGCACCCTGTGATGGTGTGATAAAGAGTCTGAGTGCAGTGACAGGAAGCCAGACAGGAGTGGAAGCTGCGGTTGTCCTTTATGAAACCAAAGGAACCTTTCGGTTTCAGGCAGAGGTCAGCAAAGATGATCTGAAATACATAAAGAGTGGCGGAGAGGTAATTTTAAAAGGTGCGGATGAAAAAGAGATTACAGGAGCGAAAGTGGAGTCTGTGAAAGAGGACAGCAGTAATGAAAATCAGTACATTCTTTCTGTACAGGTACCGGAGGGAACTCTTTCCATAGGAGATACTGCGGAATTTACAATTTCTCAGGATGCAGGTCCTTTTAATGTCTGTGTTCCGCTGAGCGCATTGTATGAGGAAAATGGCAGATACTATGTTTATGTGACAGATACACAGAACACCGTCCTGGGTGAGGTACTGGTAGCGCGAAAAACGTATGTGAATGTGAAAGATAAAAATTCTTCCACTGCTGCGCTGGGGAACGGGGATTTATCAAGTGACCAGAAAATCGTGACTTCCAGTGACAGAGAGATCAGCAGCGGCAGCCGGATCAGGCTGCTGGAGGAATGAGTGTCAGAAGTCAGAGTGCCTTTTTAAGGAAAGCCGGTACTCTGACTGTGTGGCTGATTATTTTCTGTATTTATTTTTTGGGAGTCTATAATTATGTGCAGATCAGAAATGATACAGCAGTATCGGTGTTTCTGTCCGCAGCTTATCCTGACAGGAAAGGAGCAGAAAATATCCTGAAGCAGGAAAGAAAAAGTGAGAAGCCTTATGATGTATGTTTTTATGCAGATGCAGGGTTGAGGGAGATTTCTGCGAAAGAAGGAAACCGGCAGGCACAGGCGATGACTGTGTATCTTAAGGGAAATCCCGCAGGGTATGACTGGCAGGCAGCAGCTCTGACAGAAGGTGATCCGGATGGCTGCGTGATTGATGGTACAACTGCCTGGGAACTCTTTGGCAATAAGGTTCCGGGTGGTCAGATTCTGTTTCAGGGACGTACTTATACTGTCAGGAAAGTTGCGGACTGGGGGCAGAAAATTCTGGTTTTCGGGGCGGCTTCTGCGGATGATACCGAGACGGAACTTTTTTATAATCGTTTGTTTATCAGAAGGAGAAATGGAGAAACCGAAGAAAGTACAGTGAACGGATTTCTGATGAAATACGGACTTCAGGGAACTGTGGTATCCTCGACTTTACCGAAAAATGCAGGACTGGCGGCATTACTGCTGCTTCCGGCGGTTCTTTCTGGCAGTCTGTGGACGGAAATAAGCAGAGAAAAAAAGAACTATATAGTGAAAGATGCAGAGTACTGGTTCTGCAACCTGCTGTACAGTGTAATGGCAGGGACGGTGGTCTGGCTTCTTTTTACACATCTGACCTGGCCGGAGGGATGGATTCCGTCAAGGTGGTCTGACTTTGGGTTCTGGAAAGAAAAGGTGGATCAGGCTGTGGCAGAATTTAAGCTGTATCTGATGCTTCCGAAGACGGTATCCCAGACGGAAGGTATGATTCTTGGCGGGAAAACGGTTTGTGCAGGAGGGGGTTCCTGTTTTCTGTATTTGTTGTGGAAAGTATATGAAAAGGGATATGACAGAATCTCTGACAGAGGAAGGCGAGGGAAGGATTTTCCAGTGGAGCAGAATTAAATCCGTGAAAATGTCAAAAAAAGAACTTAAATTTTGTCTAAAAAGTAAAAAAAGGATGGAAGTCTGGAAGCAGGTTGTGCTATAATAGGTTATCTCAAAGAGAAGTATGTATACAGAAGGAGGTTTGTGTATGGTATCATTTACTTATGTTATCAGAGATGAACTTGGAATACATGCGAGGCCAGGGGGACTTCTTGTGCAGGAAGCCGGCAGACTGACAAGTAACATCACCATTATCAAGGGAGCAAAGAGTGGGGATGCGAAGAGGATCTTCAGTGTCATGAATCTTGCTGTTAAGAAGAATGACAAGATCACTGTGCAGGTGGAAGGCGAGAATGAAACCGCAGATGTCGAAGTGATGAAAAACTTTTTTAAACAGAACCTGTAACTGTGAGGATACCGAACAGTTACCATAATCTTTAATTGAGGAGAGTCAGAGTAATGAGAGTATTAGAAGGAAAGTCCGTATTTTCCGGAATCGCAATTGGTAAGATTTCTATTCTGCAGAAAGCAGACACAAGTGTAAAGCGTACAAAGGTGGCAGACCCGGAGGCTGAGATCGCACGTGTGCAGGAAGCAAAAGAGAAAGCAGTTGCACAGCTTCAGAAACTGTATGATAAGGCACTTCAGGAGGTTGGAGAATCCGGAGCTGCTATTTTTGAAGTACATCAGATGATGCTGGATGATGAAGACTATCTGGATTCTGTAGATAATATCATCCGTACAGAGAGTGTTAATGCAGAGTATGCAGTAGCTACTACAGGTGATAATTTTGCAGACATGTTTGCACAGATGGACGATGATTACATGAAAGCAAGAGCAGCAGACGTGAAGGATATTTCTGACCGTCTGGTTCGTGTGTTATCCGGACATGATGAGGGAGAGATGGATGCAGCAGAACCTTCTATCGTTGTGGCAGAGGATCTGGCTCCGAGTGAGACCGTACAGATGGATAAGAATAAAGTTCTTGCTTTTGTTACAAGAAAGGGTTCTTCTAACTCCCATACAGCAATTCTGGCAAGAACCATGAATATTCCGGCGCTGATCAACATTGAATATGATGACAGCATGAATGGAAAGATGGCTGTCGTAGATGGTAAGAATGGTTCTCTTATCGTTGATCCGGATGCAGAAACTTTAAAGAAATATCAGGATCAGAAGGATGAGGAATTACGCCAGAGAGCAATGCTTAAGGAATTAAAGGGTAAGACAACTGAGACAAAGAGCGGTCATAAGATTCATCTGTATGCAAATATCGGAAGTACAGGTGATGTGGCGAGTGTTCTGGCAAATGATGCAGAGGGTATCGGTCTTTTCAGAAGTGAGTTTATTTATCTGGAGAAGGATAATTATCCGACAGAGGAAGAGCAGTTCCAGATTTATAAGGCAGTAGCACAGAATATGGCTGGTAAGAAGGTGATCATCCGTACACTGGATATCGGTGCTGACAAGCAGATTGATTATTTTGATATGGCACATGAGGAGAACCCGGCTATGGGTTATCGTGCGATCCGTATCTGTCTGGACAGACCGGAGGTGTTTAAGACTCAGCTTCGTGCGCTGTTCAGAGCAAGTATGTTTGGAAATATTTCCATTATGTATCCGATGATCATTTCTGTGACAGAGGTGAAGCAGATCAAGGCGATCGTTGCAGAGGTGAAGAAGGAGCTGACAGAGCAGGGAATTCCGTTTAAGGATGATGTGGAGCAGGGTGTTATGATCGAGACTCCGGCTGCTGTTATGATCAGTGATCTTCTTGCGAAAGAGGTTGATTTCTTCAGTATCGGTACGAATGACCTGACACAGTATACACTGGCGATCGACCGTCAGAATGCTAAACTTGACAATATTTATGATTCTCATCATGAGGCAGTGATTCGTATGATCCAGATGGTTATTGATAATGCGCATAAAGAGGGTATCTGGGCTGGTATCTGTGGTGAGCTTGGTGCGGATACTACGATGACAGAGCGTTTTGTGCAGATGGGCATTGATGAGTTATCTGTGTCTCCGACATTTGTGCTGCCGGTTCGTAAGATTGTTAGAGAGATGGAGTAATTTTTTTCTGATGTGATTTGTGTGTGGTCAGTGTTTGAATAGTGTCCGAACTGGTATGGAAGTGACAAGTGTGGATATGACAGGCATGGAAGTAAATGGCATGGGAATGATTAGGCGAAGATCATAAAGAAAGTGAAGTAAAGATGATAAAGCAGTAAGCAGGTGCTCTCTGTCGGAGACTGGTGAAAATCAGTGGTCTGGCAGGGAGTATCTTTATGTTGGCGGAAATTGCGGGATTGTGTTTTTTGGGGAGGGCTGGATTGAGGATGCTATAAATATAAAAGAATAAAAGAGATGTGAATGAAATGGTAGAAGTGAGGATGTAAGTGAAGGGGCGTCATAAATGAAGAATTTGGAAAAGCTGAATCAGCTTCTGGAGCAGGAGCAGTGTGAATTTGTGGGGATCGAGGATGGTTTTACAGGGAGTACGGCAGATGGGTGTCTGCGGCTGATCTATCTGATGAATGACTGTGTGGAGAGTTTTCTGGTGTTGAAAAATGCGAGAATGACCGGAAATTACAGGAAGGGATATGAGGGGGAACTGGAGGCATCTCTGGAACGGCAGGGGAAGGATTATGTTCTGGTGGTGCATCAGGGGGAGTCGTTGTTTACGGTGTTTTTTGAGGATGTTTTGTTTGAGTGTCAGCTTTATGATTATGGGAGTGTCGGGCATTTTTGGGTGAAGGGGCATGAGAATCTGAGGGTGCTGGAGTATCAGATTGCGATTTTGCGGGATAAGTATGATTATCTTGGGGAGGAGTTTTGCAATCAGGAGGAGAGGAAGCTGGCTGCACTGCGGGATTTTCCGCCGTTGAATTATCTGTTTTATGCGTCGGTGCCAGAGAAGTATATTGTTCCGGTGGATAATCCGTGGGAGGTGTCGGAGGAGGCGCTGGAAGTAATCAAGGAGATTGCTGAGGAAACTGGGGATGAGGTTTTTTTGAAGGCAGTTGAAGAGTATGGACAGAGCCGGAGTGTGAGGATGGCGAAGAGAATTGCGAGGATGCTGCGGATGAGCAGGCATGTGGGGATTGCGCGGGTTCTTGCGGAGAGAGTGAGGAAGGCGGCGGGGGTGTATCCGGAGAGAGATTTTGGGGAGGAGAAGAATCGGTTTCTGCAGGGATTGATGGAGAAGGCTGAGGATGTGAGGCGGGAGAGGGAAGGTGTTGAAAGGTGGGGGGAGTATTCGGTGGTTTATAGGGAGGAGCCGTTTGTGTATGATTGTGATTCGGTGTCATTTCAGGTTTTTGTGGTGACTGTGAAGAAAGGGTTTTTATGGCAGAGAAATGTAGTGGAGAAAGTTCAGTAGGGACGCTCAGAAAATAAAATATTTTTTCTGAGCTGACAGTGGAGGAAACGGATGATTCCGATCAGATTGCTGCAGGCAATCTTGGATGCGTGAATAGAAAATAGTGGTTAATGAGTAGAAAAAGAACGGAAAAATTTAGATTCTGGATTGAGATAGAAGAAAAAATATGCTACACTAAATAAAGCATGTATTTTTGTGTAAGAAAAAATCTACAAAGTATTTTGTGATACATAAAAATAAATGGATGTGTGAGTAATGCTTAGTGCTATCTTGAAAATATTTATGTTTTTCAGGATAGAAGTTATCAGGAAACCACAGGAAAAGGAGAAATGAATATGGGAAAAATTGCCATTGTGACAGACAGTAACAGCGGCATAACACAGGACCTGGCAAGAGATCTTGGAGTCAGCGTGATTCCAATGCCTTTTTATATTAATGAGAAGCTTTATCTTGAGGGAATTACTCTTTCACAGGAAGAGTTTTATGAGAGACTTAAAAATGATGAGACGATTTCTACTTCCCAGCCGGGACCGGCAGATGTATGCGGACTCTGGAATACACTTCTGGAGGAGTATGATGAGGTGGTACACATTCCGATGTCAAGCGGACTGAGTGCATCCTGTGATACAGCGATGGGTCTGGCTCAGGAATATGATGGCAGAGTGCATGTAGTGGATAATCAGAGAATTTCTGTTACACAGAGGCAGTCTGTGCTGGATGCGCTGACACTGAGAGATGCAGGAAGAAGTGCAGAACAGATTAAGCAGGTGCTGGAAGAACAGAAGAGGGATTCCAGTATTTATATTACTCTGGAGACATTAAAGTATCTTAAGAAGGGTGGCAGAATTACTCCTGCGGCTGCGGCAATCGGAACAGTTCTGAACCTGAAACCTGTTCTTCAGATTCAGGGTGAGAAGCTGGATGCATATTCCAAGACAAGAGGTAAGAAGCAGGCAAAGCGTGTGATGCTGAAAGCGATGCAGAATGACTGGGAGAACCGTTTTGCAGAATATGTGAAACGTGGTGAGATGTGTCTGCAGTCTGCATATACAGGAAATGAGGAGGAAGCTCTGGAATTTAAGAAGGAGATTGCGGAGGCATTCCCTGGAATTGAGATTGTACAGAATCCGTTATCATTAAGTGTTGCATGCCATATCGGACATGGTGCGATTGCAGTTGCATGTTCAAGAAAAGTGGTAGTGGACTGAGCTGAACAGATAAGGTAACAGGGCGGGATTTATCCGTCTGACTATAACGAGCAATTTGAGGAGTTAGGAAAGAATGAAGAAATTGATGGAACAGATGGCGGAAGAGCTTTCCGCAGCATTTGAAAAAGCGGGATATGATCCTTCTTATGGAAAGGTGACAGTATCCAACAGACCGGATCTTTGTGAGTTCCAGTGTAATGGAGCTATGGCAGGGGCGAAGGCGTATAAGAAAGCACCGTTTATGATCGCAGATGATGTAGTAGCTTACTTAAAGGACAGTAAGGTATTTTCCATGGCTGAGGTTGTAAAGCCTGGTTTTATCAATCTGAAGGTGAACGGTGAATTTCTGGCCGATTATCTGAAGGAGATGGCAGAGGATGAGAAGCTTTCCGTATCTGCTGCAAAAGAACCGAAGACAATTATCATTGATTACGGCGGACCGAATGTTGCGAAACCGCTTCATGTAGGACATCTTCGCTCTGCAATCATTGGAGAGAGTATTAAGAGAATTGGCCGTTTTGTAGGTCATAAGGTGATTGGTGATGTGCATCTTGGAGACTGGGGTCTGCAGATGGGGCTGATCATCACAGAACTCAAACACAGAAAACCGGAGCTGGTTTATTTTGATGATTCTTATACAGGAGAGTATCCGGAGGAAGCTCCGTTTACGATCAGTGAGCTTGAGGAGATTTATCCTTGTGCAAGTGGTAAGTCTAAAGTGGATGAGGAATACAGAAATGAGGCTCTGGAGGCGACTCATCTTCTGCAGCAGGGCAAGCCGGGATATATGGCTCTCTGGAATCATATTATGAATGTGTCTGTAACAGACCTGAAGCGTAATTATGACAAACTGAATGTTTCTTTTGATCTGTGGAAGAAAGAGTCTGATGCGCAGCCTTATATCCCGGATATGGTAGAGGATATGAAGGAAAAAGGTCTGGCTTATGTGGATCAGGGTGCGCTGGTTGTGGATGTAAAGGAAGAGAGTGATACAAAGGAAATTCCTCCTTGTATGCTTCTGAAATCTGACGGTGCTTCTCTTTATACAACAACGGACCTTGCTACCATTGTGGAACGTATGAAATTATTTAACCCGGATGAGATTCTGTACGTTGTTGACAAGCGTCAGGAGCTTCATTTTATTCAGGTATTCCGCTGTGCAAGAAAGGCTGGCCTTGTAAAAGATGATACCAGGCTTTCTTTCCTTGGATTCGGAACTATGAACGGAAAGGACGGTAAACCGTTCAAGACAAGAGAGGGCGGCGTTATGCGTCTGGAAACTCTGATCAAGGATATCAACGAGGAAATGTTTACAAAGATCGTTGAGAACCGCAGTGTGAGAGATAAAGATGCACAGGAGACTGCTGAGATTGTCGGACTTTCTGCAATTAAATATGGTGACCTTTCCAATCAGGCTACGAAGGATTATATTTTTGATATTGACAGATTTACTTCTTTTGAGGGAAATACAGGTCCGTATATCCTTTATACAATCGTTCGTATTAAATCTATCCTGAATCGTTTTGCAGAAGAGGGCGGAGATTTAGAGGCAGGTGCAATCCTTGATCCTGTAAATGACAGCCAGAAGAATCTGATGCTTCAGCTTACCGGATTTGGTGCAACTGTTGAGAATGCGTTTGAGGAAAAAGCACCTCATAAGATCTGTGCATATATTTATGAAGTGTCCAATGCATTTAACAGTTTCTATCATGAGACTAAGATTCTGAGCGAAGAGAATGAAGCACAGAAGGCTTCCTTCATTCAGTTACTGAAACTTACAAAGAAAGTTTTGGAGACATGCATCGATCTTCTTGGATTCTCTGCACCGGATAGAATGTAAGAATGATGAATTAACCAAATCAAGTAAGCCCCGTTTGCATATATTTGTAAATGGGGCTTTTCAAAAAGAACGAAATGTGCTATTCTGTAATTGTCTAATCTATGAGTGATGAAATTCTTCATCATATTTTCCATTTATAAATTAAAAATTGAATAGGAGGTGCGCCGGTGAATTTATCTGGAACTGTATTAAAAGGGCGTTACTGTATTCTGGAGCCTGTGGGAAAAGGCGGTGGAGGAAAAGTCTACCTTGCAAGGGATCTGGAACTGGGGGTTCTGTGGGCAGTGAAAGAAGTGTCATTTTCCGGAAAAAGTGAAGCGCAGATGCTTCTGAAACTTTCGCATCCATCTGTTCCAAAGATGGTAGATTATATAGAAAATGGCAGGAGTTGTTATCTTGTTATGGAATATATCAGGGGTAAATCTTTGGGGGAGTATCTAAGAGAAGGAAAGTGCTTTTCTGTAAATGAAATAATCAGGTTTGGAATGGAAATTGCGGAGGTGTTTGTATATTTGCATGGCCACAGACCGCCGGTTTATTATGGGGATCTGAAACCTGATAATTTGATGCTGGGTGAAAACGGTAGATTATATCTGATTGATCTGGGTGGTGCAGTGAATGGATATAGATATGAGCAGAGGATGTGCATGGGCACAGCCGGTTTTGCTGCACCGGAACAGTATGAAGGTAAGATAAATGCAGCGACGGATATTTATACGTTTGGAAAAACATTAGCCGTTTTGTATAAAAAAGCAGATTTTCCGTTATTTATACGGAATGTGTCATTGTTCTGGCTTGTTTTCAGGTGTTGTATGAAGAAACCGGAAATGCGTTATCAGAATATGCAGATTGTACAGAAGAAGTTATGTAGAATACAGAAGAGACAGGGGCAGAGTAAGATTAAGAATATGCTGGTTTTGTCAGGAAGCAGTATTGTTTTTTCGGCAATAGCTATTTTTCTCCTGTTTAGTTCTCTGGTATCCGGTTTCAAAACGTTTAATTTTCAGGAAGAATTGACTGCTGTTACAGATCTTTATTATCAGGAAGAATTTCAAAATGGCAGTGAAACGGATCAGGGAAAAATTTGTGAACAGGCAGATATCCGCCTGCGGGAATTACAGAAGGAGTGTGGGAAAAAGGAAGAAAGACGAAAAATTTTGCAGCTTCTGGCGGTAAACAGTGAATATCAGGAGAATTATGAAAATGCTGGATTTTATTATGAACAGATGCTTCTTTATGAGGAAACTTACAGAGTAGGATATGGGGAATACGGAATGTTTCTGATTCGTGTTGGGGAGCAGGAAGCCAGCCGGACGTTATGGAGAGAGTATAAGTTGAAAGAATCTGTGTTAGATGATACAGTCAGCAGAAATCTGGAATTGTGGGAAAAGGAGATGGGGAAGATTGAGGAAAAATCATAACAGACGTTTCGTTATTATATCAGTGAGTCTGTGTCTATGCCTGTATCTGGCTTCAACTATTTCTGCCATGCAGATGGGGGGATTTGATATTGATGTGGGGAATGGAGAAAGTAGTAACTGGCAATGGCAGGAAGAACAGCAACAGCAGCGGAATCAGAGTAATTTGGAGAATAGTTGGGAGAGTAATTGGGAAAGTAACAGCAACTGGGAGAATACCTGGCAGAATGGTGAGGATACGACAGAAATTCCGGCACAGGGTGATCAGGGACAGGACAGCGGATATCAATATAATACTGATACAGGAAATGGAGCACAGGATAATACACAATGGTGGGATGGTAGTAATATGCAGCAGAACTATGCTGACGGGAATAACAGCAGCCAATGGGCTGACAACTCTCAGTGGAATAATAATGTTCCCGCTAATAATGCCCAGAGTAACTATGATACCCGGAATAATATCCAGGATGACCAGAGTGTTCAGGATAATAATTCCCAAAGCAGCAATAATGTCCGGATTAACAATAATTCTTCGTGGGATGATCAATATCAGGTGGATGACAACGATGGGCAAACTGTATCGCAGACAGGGAATGAAGATGTATCTGAAATATCAGGAGAAATTGTACCGACATTAAGCCCGATGCCAACATCAACAATGACACCTTCTACCGGATCTGGGCAAACATCGAGGGTAACTGAAATACCAAAGGCAACCGAAACACCAAAACCAACCCAAACTCCAACACCTGAAGCAACGAAAAAGAAAAATAAGAAGAAACAAAATGGAAGAAATGAGACAGGGAAAGAAAATAAAAATACAGATAATTCTAAGGACTTGAAAAATGGGGATGATCAAGGGGATACTGTTAAATATATGCATGCAAAAGATGAAACTGTGGAATTTCAATGTACGCAGAATCCGGGCAATTCCCATATTCCGCAGATTCAGATAATATCCAAAGGTTCTGTTCAGGTTCTTTCTTTTCGGATGAATGGAACAGAGAGTCCCTGGCATTGGGAAAAGGATTGGATTGTGTCTGATGCAGCAGTGGATGGTGATGCAAATAAAGTAGAGCTGCTGGTTGTCTCTCAGGGTGGGAAGCTGATAAAGATGGAGCCCTGGATTTTTTCCTCATAGACGCTTTACGGAAATAATGTTATAATCTATCGTACTGAGGACAAATATTTTTATCTCTGATATCACATTATTTTCTGAAACAGGAGGAATTTATGTACAAAGTAATTTTGTTTGATTTAGATGGAACATTAACAGAATCCGGAGAGGGGATTACAAAGTCTGTTCAGTATGCTCTGGAGAGAATCGGTAAGCCGGAACCGGATCTTGAGAAGCTGAAAGTTTTTGTGGGACCGCCGCTTATGGAAATGTTTATGAAATATGCGCAGATTGATGAAGAAACTGCGAAGCGGGCAGTGGAAATTTACAGAGAGCGTTATTCTGTAACGGGAATCTTTGAGAATGCTGTATATCCGGGAATTGAGGATATGCTGGCGCAGTTGAAGAAGAAAGGATATGTTCTGGCAGTGGCATCTTCCAAACCGGAAGTATATGTAAGACAGATTCTGGATTATTTTGGGCTTACTCCGTATTTCACAGAAATTGGTGGAAGTGAAATGGATGGAAGGAAGACGAATAAAACAGAGGTGATTGAAGATGTTCTTCATCGTCTGCATATGGAGGATCACAGAGATCAGGTGATCATGGTTGGTGATAAGGAGCATGATGTATACGGAGCGCGTAAAGCAGGGCTGGAGTGTATTGCGGTTTCCTTTGGCTATGGAACGGAAGAGGAATTGAAGCAGGCGGAGCCGTTAAAGATTGTGGATTCTGCGGAAGAAATTGTAAATTTTTTCGCCTGAGCCCTCTGCGAAAACAAAGTATTGTTTCTAAAATCTGGAGGGCAGGATATCCGGTAGGAATCCATTTTGTGATTTCACAGATTGTTGCAGGGACTGCACTGGCAGTATTTGCAAGAACTACAGCAGATTCAGCAGGGACGTACTATAATTATACGATTTTTCTGACAGGCTTAACTGGTATTCTGGCCATGATCCCGGCGTTGTATTTTTACCGGAGGGATAAGGTCAGAAGAATTGTCGGCGGTCTGATCCCGGCACAGAAAAAAGTACCGCTTTCCTTACCGGAAATACTTCTTTTGCTTCTGGCAGGAGCCGGACTGGCACAATATGGAAATTTCCTGATGGCAATGCTGCAGTCAGTGATCAGCAGCAGTGCCTATCAGGACAGTATGAGCAGGATTACGGAGGGAAAATCACTGTTCATGATGATTTTCTGGATGGGTATTGTAGCACCGGCAGCAGAGGAAATGATCTTCCGATGGCTGATCTATCTGCGGCTGAGGGACTGGATGAAGATGCCTGTGGCAGCAGTGATTTCAGGGCTGATCTTTGGAATTTATCATGGAAATGTTGTGCAGGGGATTTATGCGAGCATTTTGGGAACTGTATTTGCATGCATACTGGAGATGAGTGGAAATATTTACAGCAGTATGCTGCTCCACATGGGAGCAAATATCTGGTCATTGCTTATTTCCGAATATGCACTGGATTTGTTTTCCATGAAATATGGGATACAGATTCTGATCCTGATCTATCTGATTCTGCTGATCAGTGTGGTATTCTGTTTTACTCATTTTGAAAAAATGTGCAGTATTAGAAAAAAGAAGAGAGTGATATAAAAATAGAAGAAAGATAAAACAGATAAGACAGGGACATCTGCAAGTGTGGAATAACAACAGTACACTTGCAGATGTTTTTTTATTGTTTATTGATAGTATTCCGTGAAATGCTTTTGGGTGAGTAAAGATTACCAGTAGAACCTGTCTCTGGCTGTTTTTTATGGATGCATGGTAACAGAAAAAACTGAGATATATCGTGCGAATTTATGCAATAAGCAATGGGTAGGGGGGATCTGATTTGAGTTTTGGGAAATCTGGTACTTGACAGATTGGGCCGTATTCTGTATGATGAGTGTATCGATACAATTAATACACTAGATACACAAAAGACAACAAGGGGATATGTAAAGCAATCTGGCGTAAAACGTGTAGCAGAAAGGAGGAATCATTGGTGATTGTTTTGGATTATCAGGACAGACGCCCGATCTATGAGCAGGTCACAGATAAATTCCAGATTCTGATCCTGAACGGTATTCTGCCGCCGGGGTCGCAGATGCCATCGGTAAGGCAGCTTGCTACAGAGCTGTCTGTCAATCCTAACACAATTCAGAGGGCATATATGGAGTTGGAAAAGCTGGGTCTAATCTATCCTGTAAAGGGGAGAGGGAATTTCGTAGCAGACAGTTCTCAGGTTCAGAAGATAAACAGAGAGAGTTATCAGAAAGAGTTTGCAGCACTGATACAGAAAGGCAGAAACACAGGCTTCAGCAGAGAGGAACTGGAGAAAATGATGGCGGAGATCTTTGAAAAGGAGGATGAGTCATGATTGAAATTAAAAACTGCAGCAAGACTTTTGGGGAGATCCACGCGATTGATCATGTGTCAATGGAAATCGGTGAACGGCAGATTTTTGGTCTGATAGGGACCAATGGGGCAGGGAAGAGCACCCTGCTTCGAATGGCTGCTGGAGTGATAAAGCCGGATGAGGGAGAAATTCTGGTGGATCAGGAGCCGGTCTATGAGAATGAAACGATAAAACAGCAGATATTTTACATTTCAGATGGAGGGTATTTTCCACAGGGTTATACGGCAGCGGATCTGAAAGATTTCTACAGAGAATATTATCCGGGGTTTCTGACAGAACGTTACAGGAAACTGATGGAGCAGTTTCATCTGGATGAAAAACGCAGGATCAGTGCCTACAGTAAGGGAATGAAAAAACAGCTTCTGGTCATTATGGGAATTAGTGCAGGAACAAAATATCTGCTGTGTGATGAGACATTCGACGGACTGGATCCGGTCATGCGTCAGGCAGTGAAGAGTCTGTTTGTATCTGAGATTCTGAATCGTGATTTTACTCCGGTGATTGCCTCCCACAATATGAGAGAACTGGAGGATGTGTGTGATCATGTAGGACTTTTACATAAAGGCGGGATTCTTTTATCCAGAGAGCTGGAAGATATGAAATATCATATTCATAAGATTCAATGTGTCCTGCCGGATCAGACAAAGGAGGAGGCGCTTTTGAAAGAACTGGATATTCTGAAGAAAGAGCATCAAGGTTCGCTTCTGATATTTACGGCGAGGGGAACAAGAGAGGAAATACTTCGGAAAGTGCAGAGACAGAACCCGATTTTCTGCGAAGTGATTCCATTGACACTGGAGGAGATATTTATCAGCGAAACGGAGGTGGCAGGCTATGAAGTCAAAAATATTTTCTGGTAGATTATCAGGAAACTCATTAACAGGCAGTTTAAGAAACCGTTTAAAGGGCAGCACATGGAGTTTGGTTCTGCTGTTTCTGGGCTTTATGGTTGCATTTCCGGTAGCAGAACTGATGCTGATCGGAAACCGGGATATCGAAAGTTCCCGGATGACGTTTGCCATGATCTGTTCTTATCTGACAGTTTCGGGATTTCTGATTACAATGCTTGCGGCAGTAGTAAATGCTTTGAATGAATTCTGGTATCTTTTTTCCAGGGATAAGGTTGATTTTTATCATAGTCTTCCGGTAACGAGAAGCAGATTTTTCAGGGAAAAGGCACTCAGAGGTCTGTTGCTGTATCTGATCCCGTATGTGGTAATGGAACTGGTTACAATGGCGATTGCGGTCAGCAAGGGATATGGCAGTCATGTGATCCCGGCAGCGGGGAAAATGTTTCTGGAACATCTCTTTATGTATCTGCTGCTTTATTTCGGGGCAGTGCTGGCACTGGCAGTTGCGGGGAATATTCTGGCAGGTATTCTGTCCTTATGTTTTGTTTATTTTTACGGACCTGTACTTGGAATTCTTTTGTGGGTACTGGAAATGCTGTTTTTCAGAACCAATGCAGGTTTTAAAGATGGTCTGGCAGAGAAGATATCTGTTTTCTTTTCACCGGTATCTGTTTCAGTGGCTATGCGGACACATTCAGGGCAAAAGAATTTCTGGATTATTGCAGCAGGTGGTCTTATACTTTTGATTGTTCTGGCGGTATGCGCATATCTGGCGTATAGAAAACGTCCTGCTGAAAGAACGGGGAAATCCTTTGTTTATGGATTTCTGGAACCAATTCTTTTGTTTCTGACCGTAATCCCGGCAGCTCTGGCAGTTGGAACGATGTTTGGACTGATCGGACCGGAAGAGAGCAGAACAGAATGGGAGATATTCGGTCTGGTATTGGGAACCGTTGTATTTTATGGGATTTTGCAGGTTATTTTTGCCATGGATTTCCGCAGTGTGGCAGCACACAAACTACGACTTCTGTTCCTGGGGGTATGTGTAGCTGTTGGCGCATGGGTGCTGCATACAGATGCAATCGGATATGATACAAGAATTCCGGCAATGGCAGAAACAGAAGGAATCAGTCTGAATCTGGAAACAATAGGGACAGAGAGTGTGAGTGAATCATCACAGTATGACATAAATTTTAAGTCATATAAAATGGAAAGGATTTTTAATTTTGCAGCCAGAAATTTTGACCTGTGGACGGATGCAGGGATGTCAGATGAAATTTATGGAGTGTTAAAAGAGATTGTATCTCATCAAAACAGTGCCGAACGCATGGGAAATGAAATCGGAGTTCAGTTCAGAAAGAAGAGTGGTTCCTGCATCAACAGACGATATGTGGTATCAGCGGAAGAACTTTGCAGACTTCTGGAAGCATGTTATGAACAGGGAACATTAAAGGAGAATAAATATGCACTTCTGGAAGAATGCAGACAGAATATTTCTTTTATAACAGCAGACCCTCTGAATGAACTGGATGACCGGTATTCTGTAACGCTGGAAAGAACTGACAGCCAGCAGCTTCTGGATCTGTTGAAACAGGATGTGGCGGATGCAGCCCCACAGGACCTGGTGGGAATCCCGTGTGGACAACTGGATTTTTATACTTCATATACAGGACCGGATGATAATTTTACATCGGACGCTTACATAAACGGAAGCAGATATATTTTCCCGGCTTTTAAGCGTACACTTGCGTTTCTGAAAGAAAAAGGTTATGCTTTTGCTGCGGAAAAAGAAAATCAGAAAAAGTATAGTTACTCGGTTACATATAACGCACAGGAAACAGAAATCACAGATCCTGAGCAGAAAGAAGAACTGGCGCAGAGCCTGATCTGTACATGGGAGTGTCCGGCATGGCTGGAAACAGAGGCAGGTGTAAGCGTAAAAGTTGTTTCAAACGGTGCAGAGAGCACAGGAGAATCGCTGAACGGAGTGGAGTTTTCTGTACTGAAAGCGAAAGAACCGGAATTTACAAGGAAAATAGCAGAAACTGGTGAGGAAGAAGAATGAAGAAAACAGTTCGGCTGGATAAGTTCCTGGCAGATGCAGGAGCGGGGACCAGAAGTGAGGTAAAGAAATATATTCAGAAAGGAAAGGTTCAGGTCAACGGTGTGCCTGCAAAGAAACCGGAGATCAAGGTAAGTGAAGAGGATGAAGTAGTTCTGGACGGAAACAGAATTTCCCAGGCACCGGAATTTGTCTATTATCTTCTGCACAAACCTGCCGGTTATGTCAGTGCCACAGAAGATAAACGTGACAAAACAGTGATGGAACTGGTGCCGTCAGACAGAAAAGGGCTGTTTCCGGTGGGAAGACTGGATAAAGATACGGAAGGTCTGCTTCTGATTACAGATGACGGGGCACTGGCACATGAACTGCTTTCCCCGAAAAAGCATGTAGACAAGACCTACTATGCAGTTACAGATGGACGTATGACAGAAGAAGATGTAAAGCGGTTTGCAGAAGGGCTGGATATCGGAGAAAAGAATCCAACCATGCCTGCAAAGCTTGAAATTCTCAGTACCAGAAAGGTTGAAGAAGTGGAGCTGGGGCAGTATCCGTCCGGCTGGTGTTCGGAAATTCAGCTTACGATCAAAGAGGGCAAATTTCATCAGGTCAAGCGAATGACAGAAGCAGCAGGAAAGAAAGTTGTCTATCTGAAGCGAATTTCCATGGGGATACTGACTCTGCCGGATGATCTGGAAAAAGGAGAATGCCGTCCGCTGACTGCCGGGGAAGAAAAGAGACTGAAAGACAGTATTGTCAAAAAACAGGTGGAGTAGTAAGAATACATTCTTAATTGTCTGCTGATAGAAGGAATATTATGACATACGGTGAAAAATGCGGAAAACTGAGCTGATCAGAAGAAAATCAGAATCTGGAAAAAACTGTAAAAATAATAAAAAATTTGCAAAAAACCCTCTTTACATGGAGGGTTTT
>OLPG01000653.1_pt1 | contig 32917 bp, 25 predicted proteins | sample 1672311 | NCBI WGS metagenome assembly OLPG01 (sample SAMEA3136670, study PRJEB25190) | human gut metagenome | biome: human gut; feature: human-associated habitat; material: faeces | place: Austria | collected 2013 | reverse complement strand
TAATATCTAAATTTTTATGAAATAAATTTTAATATTAATAATAAAATATATTTAAAAAGAAAAGGAGTTGAAGAGTATGTCAAAAACAATGTGGAAACCAGGAACTTTTTTATATCCAATACCAGCGGTAATGGTAAGTTGTGGAACAATGGAAAAGTCTAATATAATAACAGTAGCATGGACAGGAATACTAAATACAGACCCTGCTATGGTGTATATATCAGTTAGACCAACAAGATACTCATACAAATTAATAAAAGAACAAGGAGAATTTGTAATAAATTTAACAACTAATGAACTTGTTAAAGCAACTGATTGGTGTGGGGTTAAAACAGGAGAAAAATTCGATAAATTCAAAGAAATGAACTTACACAAAGAAAAGGCAAATTTTGTAAAATGTCCAATGATTAAGGAAAGTCCAGTATCTGTTGAATGTAAAGTAAGAGAAATAAAAGAATTAGGAAGTCACACTATGTTTATTGCAGATGTTTTAGCAATAAATAGTGATGAAAAATATATAGATGATAAAGGAGCATTTGATATTTCGAAATGTAACTTGATTTCTTATGCTAATGGGGGATATTATTCAATGGGGAAAAAACTAGGAAAGTTTGGTTTTTCTGTCCAAAAGAAAAAATCTAAAAAATAGACAATTTTTTATTAGAAATACATTGACATAAATAGAAAAAAGTGGTAAAATATTTTAGCGTATGTATATTACGGACATACGATCACATCGTTTAAAAAATAAAAAAGTATGGTAATTCGGAGGTGTATTAAAATGGCAGCAAAAGGACCAAGAGAAAACATAACATTAGAATGTACAGAATGTAAAAATAGAAATTATGTAACTTCAAAAAACAAAAGAAATAATACTGATAGATTAGAATTAGTTAAGTATTGTAAATTCTGTAAAAAACGTACAACACATAAAGAAACAAAATAAAACATAGTATAAGCTATTTTAGGGAGGAAACAAAATGGCTAAAAAAAATGAAAAGAATAGTAAAGACAAAACAAGCTTTACAAAAAAATTTAAAGCAGAATTAAAAAAAGTAATTTGGCCAACACCAAAACAACTATTCAATAACACTGTTGCAGTATTAACAATAGTTATAATAACTGTAATTATAGTATTTGTATTAGATGTAGCTTTTGAATCTATAAACAAATTTGGAGTTAACAAATTAAAACAAGATATTGTTAATTCAGCATCAAATAATACAGTTGAAAATGAAGAAACAACTACAAATAATGATGTAGAAGAAAATACAGAACAAACTAATTCAGTAGAAAACAATATTGAAGAATAATGTTAACAATAAAAGGTCAAAAATATCAGAAGGAGGCTTAAAATAGATGTCTCAAAAAGATTACGATATGAATCCAAGATGGTATGTTGTACATACTTATTCAGGATATGAAAATAAAGTAAAAAAAGATTTAGAAAATACAATAAAAAACAGAGAACTTGAAGATTATTTCTTTGATATTATAGTTCCAATGGAAGAACAAATAGAAATAAAAGATGGAAAAAGAAAAACAAATTTAAAGAAAGTATTTCCTGGATATGTTTTAGTAAAAATGATTGTAACAGAAGAAACTTGGTACATAGTAAGAAACACAAGAGGTGTAACAGGATTCGTAGGTTCAGGAACAGATCCAATTCCATTGACAGAAGAAGAAATAAGAAACATGGGATTTGATGTATCAGAAATAAACGTTGATTATGAGTTAAATGAACAAGTAGAAGTTATGAATGGTCCATTTGAAGGATTTGTTGGTACAGTTCAAGAAATAAACAAAGAAAAACATAAAGTTAAAGTTTTAGTATCAATGTTTGGAAGAGAAACACCAGTAGTACTTGAGTTCTCACAAGTAAAAAAAGTTCAATAATAAAATAATAGGAAAATTTTAGAGGAGGTGCCAATAAAATGGCAGAAAAAGAAATTTCAAATATAATTAAATTACAAATAGAAGCAGGAAAGGCAACACCAGCTCCACCAGTAGGACCTGCCTTAGGTTCAAGTGGTGTTAACATTATGCAATTCGTAAAAGAATTCAATGATAGAACTGCAAATCAACCTGGAATGATAATACCAGTTGTTATAACAGTATATAAAGATAAATCTTTTGAATTTATAACAAAAGTACCACCAGTAGCAGTTTTAATAAAAAAGGCAATAAAAATTGAAAAAGGTTCAGGAAAACCAAATAAAGATAAAGTAGCTAAAATAACTAAAGAACAAGTTAAAGCTATTGCTGAACAAAAAATGCCAGACTTAAATGCTGCATCATTAGAAACAGCTATGAGCATGGTAGAAGGTACTGCTAGATCAATGGGTGTAGTAGTTATCGATTAGTTTATATATTGATTAATTCAAATAAAATGTCATATGTTATATACAAGATATATACATATAAATGAAATTTATTTGTTTAATAAATTAAAAATATAAATATTGGGAGAGTAAAACTCGTTAGAACCAAAGGAGGTAAAAAAATGAAAAAATTAGCAAAAAGATATGCTGAAAGTTCAAAATTAGTGGACAAAAACAAAGAATATGAAATTAAAGAAGCTTTAGACTTAATTGAAAAAATGCCAAAAGCTAAATTTGATGAAACAGTTGAATTACATGTTAAATTAGGTGTAGATTCAAAACATGCTGACCAACAAGTTAGAGGTACAGTAGTACTTCCAAATGGTACAGGTAAAACACAAAAAGTATTAGTATTCGCAAAAGGACCAAAAGCAGAAGAAGCTGAAAAAGCAGGAGCTGACTTCGTTGGTGCAGAAGAATTAATACCAAAAATACAAAATGAAAACTGGTTTGATTATGATGTAATCGTTGCAACACCAGACATGATGGGTGTTGTTGGTAGATTAGGTAAAGTATTAGGACCAAAAGGATTAATGCCAAACCCTAAATCTGGAACAGTTACAATGGATGTTACAAAAGCAATAAATGAAATCAAATCTGGTAAAGTTGAATATAGATTAGACAAAACAAACATTATTCACTTAGGATTTGGAAAAGTATCTTTTGGAGCAGACAAATTAGCAGAAAACTATGATACAGTAATGAATGCTATAATCAAAGCTAAACCAGCAGCTGCAAAAGGTCAATACATTAAGAGTGTTTCTATAACAACAACAATGGGACCTGGAATTTTCATTAACCAAAAATAGAATATTTAAGCCAAAGACAGTAGGCAAAAACAAGTCCTACCGAGGTTATAAAAATTATGTGTATATAAAGCACTTTTTATAATCTCGTATTAGGATATAAAAAGTGTTTTTAAATTTATTATTATAGATGGAATTAAGAATTATAAAATTCTTAAACCTCAAAAAAATAGGAGGTGAAAATTAAAAATGGCAAGTGAAAAAATCTTAAATCAAAAGAAAGAAGAAGTAACAAAATTAGCTAACAAAATCAAAGAAGCTAAATTAGTACTTTTAACAGATTACAGAGGAATCAATGTTGAAAACGTAACAGAATTAAGAGCAGAATTAAGAAAAGCAAATGCTGAATATACTGTTATCAAAAACAACATAACAAGAAGAGCATTAACAGAAGCAGGAATCGAAGGTTTAGAATCTGAACTAGTAGGACCTACAGCTGTAATAATGAGTAATGAAGATTACTTAGAACCATCAAAAACAATTTATGAATTCACAAAAAACAATGAATATTATAAAATTAAAGGTGGAGTTATTGAAGGTAAAGTAATGACAGCAGAAGAAATCATAACATTAGCAAAATTACCATCAAAAGAAACATTACTATCTATGCTTGCTGGCGCATTACTTGCAAATATCCAAAAATTTGCAGTTGCACTTGATCAAGTTAGAATTCAAAAAGAAGAAGGTTCTGCAGAAGAAACAACAGCAGAAGCTTAGTTTTAAATTAGAATATTAGAGTTGCGAGCTTATATCGCTAAAAGTCATATATATGACTAATAAAAAAATAGGAGGATTATAAAATGAGTAAAGAAGAAATGATTGAAGAAATCAAAAAAATGACAGTAGTAGAATTATCAGAATTAGTTAAAGCTATCGAAGAAGAATTTGGAGTATCAGCAGTAGCAGCAGCTGCACCAGTAGCAGGAGCAGCAGCAGGAGAAGCAGCAGCTGAAAAAACATCTTTCAATGTTGTATTAAAAGAAGCAGGAGATCAAAAAATTAAAGTAATCAAAGTTGTTAGAGATGCAACAGGATTAGGATTAAAAGAAGCTAAAGAATTAGTTGATGGAGCACCAAAAACAGTTAAAGAAAACGTTTCTAAAGAAGAAGCAGAAGACTTAAAAGCTAAATTTACAGAAGTTGGAGCTGTTGTTGACTTACAATAATTTTTATAAAAAAAGAACTGTATTTTTTAATATAGTTCTTTTTTTATAGATATTTGATAAATGTTGTGCTATAATATTTAAAAACGATTTTGGGGGTAATATAAATGAATAAAGTAGGAATAATAGTTGCTATGGAAGAGGAAGAAGAAGCAATTTTAAATATAATGAATAATATAGAAGAAAAAGATGAATATGAAGTTACATTCAAAATTGGTCAAATCGAAAAAACAAAAGTTATAGTTGTTAAGTGTGGAGTAGGAAAAGTTAATGCAGCAAGAGTAACTCAAATCTTAATAGATAAATTCAATGTTGAATATGTAATAAATGTTGGTTCAGCAGGAGCACTAAATCCACTTTTAAATATTGGTGATATTGTAATAGGGGAAAAACTAATTCAACATGATTTTGATATAACAGCTTTTGACCACGATAAAGGCTATATAACAGGAGTAGGAGATTACATATGTAGTAATATTGATTTAATAGAAAAATTCAAAAATACAGCAAAATCATTAAAAAATGATAGCTATAAAATAACTAATGGTATAATTGCAACAGGTGATATTTTTTGCACAGATATTTCAATGAAAAATAAAATTTTTTCAAAGTTTAAGGCAGATTGTGTAGAAATGGAAGGTGCAGCAATAGCACAAGTTTGTTATTTAGATAAAATACCATTTATAGTAATAAGAAGCATTTCAGATTCACCAAATGGAAAAAATGAAATAGATTTTAATGAATTTATTGAATTAGCCTCTCAAAGGTGTGCAGAGATCATAAAAGAGTTTTTAAAATAAATTATAAAAAAGGAAAAAAATATGCAAAAAAGTTTTTTAAATAGGACACTAAAAGGTACAAAATTTTATATAGTATTAATATTAATATTTAGTGCAATATATTCAAGATTATTGGTATATATACCAATGTTTATACAATATGCACTTGATGGCGTAATAATGGGAAATGAAAACGTAATTCCAAATCTAATAAGAAACTTATTTTATTCAAATGGTAAGATATCAAAAATAATAGTTCTCGTTACAGTATTAGTAATGCTAAATATACTAGTCTTGATTGTAAATTATTTGAAGAGTAAGATTAATACAAAATTTAATTTGATAATAAATAGAAATGTTAAAGAATTAGTTTTAGAGCATATTCCAAAAATAAATTATATGCAATTCAGCAATATAGATAAATCAAATGTAATTCAAAGAGTTAATAATGATGCTACCACATATTCGGAATTTTTTAATTCTCAAATAAACTTATTTTTTGATACAATTTTTATTATTATATTTGCAGTAGCACAAACATTACAATTAAACAGTACAATTGGATTATTTATAGCTATAATATGTGGATTGATAGTAGCATTATCTATATGGTATTTTAGAGTATCAAAACCATTAGTAGAAGAAATTGTAGAAAATAATAGAGAAGTAATAAACAAAACCAGTATAGAAGTAGAAGAATCTAAAATGTTAAAAATATTTAACAGAAGAGATAAAGAAATTGAAAACTTCTCAAAAATGAATAGAGAGTATAAGAAAAAAGAAATAAAACTTGCAAAAATAAAAGTAATATATGGAATAGGCACACATACATTAAGAAATTTTAAAGAACCATTTATATTATTATGGGGTGGAATATTAGTTGTACAAGGTAAAATTACACTTGCAACTATATCAATTTTATTAACGTATGCAACAAAAATACTAGAATATGTATATCAATCAGTAGATAAGCTAAAAGCAATAAATGAATTTATTGTAGCATATAAAAAATTATCAAATTTAATGAGTTTAGAAGAAGACATAGAAAAAAATCCATATGTAGAACTAAATGGAGATATTGTTTTTGAAAATGTAAGTATCAAACTAAATAATAATACTATATTGGAAAATTTAAATTTTACTATTAATAAAAATGAAAATGTAGCAATTATAGGAGATAATGGTTCAGGGAAAACGGTTATTGCAAAAACTTTAATTGGTTTTTACGATTATACAGGAAATATATATATTGGACAATATAATATAAGAAATGTAAGTAAAAAAAGTTTGAGAGATTATATAGGAGTAGTTCTTCAAGACACATATTTATTTACAGACACAATAAAAGACAATATAAATATTACTAATCGTCTTATAAAAAATGAAGAAATAATAGAGGCTTGTAAATTAGCAGATATATATGAAGATATAAAAAAATTTGATAAAACAATAGATTATATGATAGGAAAAGGCGGAAATAACATTTCTGGTGGGCAAAAACAGAGAATTGCGATAGCAAGAACCTTAGTAAAGCAAAACGAATTTATAGTTTTTGATGATTCATTATCAAAGCTTGATACGAGAACCAAATTAAATATATTGAATAATATTATAAAAAGGAAAATAGGAACAATAATAATTTCACATGACTCAGAAATAGTAAAAAAATGTGATAAAGTATTATTTATAAATAATAAGACTATCGAAGTGGGAAAACATGAAGATTTGATAAACTCAAATAAATTATATAAAGAAATTATAGAAATTAGTAAAAATAAAATAATAGAAGATGAGGAAATTTAAGTAATGTTAAAAGAAATTATAAATAATTACAAAAAACAATCAATTAAAGAAGCGCTTCGGTTGGTGTATAACAAGTATAATGGTAGTAGTTTTTATTGCATTTATGATTGTTATGGTAGAATATGCAATACCAAGTAAAGACGTTAAATTAATAATAGTATTAGGTATTAGCTATTTTTGCGTTAATATTTTACGTTCTATTGCTACATTTTTTGAAGATCTTAATGATGAAGGATTCCAAAAAGAATTAGAAGCAGATTATAGAGAAAAAATTTATATAAAATTGCAAAAAACAACACAAAGTGAAATAGACAAAATAAGAGTTGGAGAAATATTAGAAAATATAATAAATGATACAAAAGAATTTGCAAGATGGTATGGTACAGGAATTTGTAGATCTTATTTTGCAGGAATCATAAGATTAGTTGGAACATTACTTGTATTAATGTACTTAAACATACCAATAGTTACAATAACGTTTTTAATATATTTATTTGGTTTTTTTGTAACACATATAATTAACAAAAAATCAATTGCCTATACAAAATTAAAAAGAGAAGCAAATGCAAAAATATTAAACTGGTCAAATGAACAAGTACAAGGATATTCTACAATAAAATCATTAGAGATTGAACACGAAAGAATTTTGCAAGTAAAGGGGTTAATTTCACAATATGAAAAGTACGTAAATAAATTAGAAAAAAATATTAGAATATATACTTGTTTATATGATTTTATAGTTTCATTTATTGGAGTATTAAATATATTAATTGGCTCAATAGGAGTTGAACAGGGAGTCATAACATATGGAGCCATGATAATTCTTGCAAGATATATATCATCACCAGAAACATATGCAAAATGGGTAATAGATGGATTTCAAATTAGAAATATTGGAAAAATTTCATATGAAAAAATAAATAAGATTTTGCAAAAAGAAGAAGAAGAAATAGACATAGGTGAAGAATTAGAAAATGTAAGCAGTATACAATTTGAGAATATTAGTTTTTCATATGACAATGAAAAAAATGTTTTAAATGATATATCATTTAATGTAAATAAAGATGAAAGTATTGCTTTAATAGGAAGAACAGGTAGTGGAAAGACAAGTTTAGTAAATTTAATTTGTAGATTTTATGAGTTAAAAGATGGAACTATTAAAATAAATAGAAAAAACTATAAAGAATATAGTATAAAAAGTTTAAGAGGCAAAATTGGATACATTATGCAAAAGGTAGTAATATTTGATGGAACTATTTTAGAAAATATAAATTATGCTAATAAAGATATTTCAAAAGATAAAATAATTGAAATATGTAAGAAATTAAATTTACATGATAAAATAATATCATTAAAAGATGGATATGAAACAAAAATTTCTAGTGATACAGATATTTTTTCAGAAGGAGAAAAACAACTTTTAAATTTTACCAGAGTAATGGTAGAAAATCCAGAGATTATAATACTTGATGAAGCAACAGCATCACTTTCATATAAATCTGAAATGTTGGTAAGAAAAGCAATAGAAGAAATAACAAAAGGAAAAATAAGTTTTATTATAGCACATAGACTATCTACTATAAAAAATTGCAATAAAATTTTACTTATGAAAGATGGTAAAATAATAGAAGAAGGTACTCATAATGAACTTATGAATAGGCAAGGAGAATATTACGAATTAGTAAATAGTTAAAAAAAATTTGTGAATTTATTGAATTGGCATATAAAAGCAAAGAGAAAACATTATTTATTTTGCTTTATTTGTAAAAATATGGAGATTATGCTAAAATAAAATCGTATTAATGAAGAAATGGAGAAAACAAGATGCATAAACTAATTTTAAAACAATTAAAAAAATATAAAATAGAATATATGATAGTTTTTATATTTTATATAATTAATGTAATATTTGCTTTATTAGAGCCTGTAATATTTGGAAGAATATTAGATTCAATAATAAATAATGTTGGAAGAATAGATTTTGAAACAAAGAAAAATATAGTGTTTTTGATAAGTATATTATTAGTACAATATATTACAAATTATATATATAGAAGAGTTCTATTTCCAACTAGTAGAAAAGTAAAACAAGGAATTTTAAATAATATATTAGAAAAACTAGAAAAAGCAAAAATAGAATTTTTCGATAAAACTGATAAAGGAAAGTTTGTATCATATATAATAAATGATATTACATATATTTGGTCAATAATGAGCCATGGAACGATTGAGTTAATAAGATTAATATCGTTTACAGTTTTTGGCTTTATTTTTGCAGTAAAATATGTTAATTTACCGCTTGCAATTGCTGTATTTATAACGTTTCCAATGTTTATATATTTTATATTTAAACAAAATGCCAAAGCACAAAAATTGTTATATGAAAAAAAGGAAGAAGAAGCTAAGCTTTCAAAACATATAAATGATAGTTTTTGTGGATTTAGTGTAATAAAATCATATGTTACAGAGGAAGAAACATTAAAACAATTTAATGAAATAAATAATGATTTAAAAAATAAAAATATTGAGTACAATAAAATAACTTCAAGTATTAATTCAATAGTAACTTTTTTTCAAGGACTTGGATTTTCAATTTCTTGTATATTTGGATTATATTTAGTTGTAAATGGAAGTATTACAATAGGTTCATTTATTGCTTTTAATTCAATAATTCAAAAAGTAATGAAAGACTATTTATATGCAGGATTTTTGGTAGAAAAAGCCAATATGATAAAAATAATATATAAAAGAATAGAATTTTTGTACGATATAGAAACAAATACAGATGGTAATATTAAAATGCCAGAAAATGCTAATATACAAATAAATAATTTAAATTTTAAATATAAAGGTGAAAAAGAAAATATATTAGAAAATATAAATTTAAGTATACCAGCAGGTAGTTTCATAGGAATATTAGGAAAAACTGGATCAGGAAAGACAACACTTGCTAATATACTTGCAAAATTTTATGAAATACCTACTGGAAAAATATTTTTTAATGATATAGATATAAATGATATTGAAAGAAAGTCATTTTATGAAAAATTTGCCTATGTTATGCAAGATGATTATATATATGATAATACAATAAAACATAATATAGAATTGTACAAAAATTATGAAAAGAACGAGGTAAAAGAGGCAACAAAAAAAGCAGAGTTATTTGATACAATTGAAAAATTAGATAAAAAATATGATACTTTAATAGGCGATAATGGTATTAAATTATCGGGAGGACAAAAGCAAAGATTAATTTTATCTAGAAATTTAATAACAAATCCAAACATATTAATAATAGATAATGGATTTACTGGTTTAGATATAGATACACGTAAAAAAGTAATAGATAATTTGAACAATAGAAATAATAAAGCAACTTTAGTTATAATATCAAGTATGATGGAAGATATAAAGAATGCAGATAAAATATATAAATTAGAAAATAAAACACTAGTTGAAATCAATATGGAAGAGGAGGTATATGATGCTTAATATTAAAAGCCTTATAAGTAAGTATAAATATAAATTTTTATTTGTCATCATATTAATGATAATAACATCATTAATTAATACTTTACTACCATATATAATAAAACAGGCAATTTCTTTTGCGGAAAATGCAACATCATTTAATGATATATCAAGCAAAATAATATGTATAGTTGTTGTATATATGTTCCTTTCAATAATATGTGCTTTTTTAGAATATGTAAAATATGTATCTTTAACAAAAAATACAGAAAGTTTAACATTTGAAATTAGAGAAGAAGCTTATAAAAAGGTAATTAGTTTTAATATGGATACTTTTTCGAATATGCATATATCTACATTGATAACAAGAATGACAGCAGATATAAACAATATAGGAGATTTTATAGGTAGAATATTGCCAATGTTTATAAGTGCTGGAATATTTTTAATAGTGGTTCTTGGAGTAATGTGTTTTATAAATATTTATTTTGCATTGGTAATGGTTATATGTAGTCTAATATTGGTTATGGTATTGCTTAAATTAGGTAAAAAAATGGAATATTATAACAGAAAAAGTATAGAAAATACTGAAAAACTTAATAATTATTTTGGGGAAGCATTTTCAGGAATAAATACAATAAATCTTTTTAATATTCAAAAAGAAAGAAAAGAAGAATTAGATAGGTATAATAAAGAGGAAACAGATATATCAAGAAACTATTTTACAATTCAAAGTGCTTTAAAACCAGTAGAATCAATGACTAAATATCTAATTATTTCTATTATTATATATCTATGTATACAAGGGAAAGTAGCAGGAATTGATGTTGGAATTATTTATGTTGTTGTAAGCTATATAGATAAATTTTTTGAGCCATTAGCTCATATTTTATATCACTATGAAAATTTACAACAAGGAAGAGTTTCGATAAAAAGAATAGATGATTTATTACAAAAAAAAGAGAATATAGAAAATATCTACGAAGGGGAAAATACAGAAAAGCTAGAGGGAAATATAAGATTTAAAAGCGTTAATTTTTCATACGTAGAAGGTAGACAAATTTTAAATGATGTAACATTTTCGATTAATAAAGGTGAGAAAGTTGCATTGATTGGAGAAACAGGAGCAGGAAAAACAACAATTATAAATTTAATTTTAGGATTTTATAAAATAAATTCTGGAAATATATTATTTGATGGAAAAAATATGGATGATATATCATTAGAAAGTATAAGAAAAAATGTATCATTTATACAACAAAATCCATACATATTTGATGATACAATAAAAAGAAATATTATAATAAATAACAATAATATTTCAGATGAAAATATAATAAATATATTAAAACAAGTTGGACTATATGATAGAGTAAAAAGTTTTAAAAATGGTATATATGAAAAAATAAATGATAATTCTTTTTCAAAAGGAGAGAAACAATTATTAGCTTTTGCACGTGCAATTGCAAAAGAGACCAGTATATATGTTTTTGATGAACCAACATCAAATGTTGATGTTGAAAGTGAAATTCAATTAAAGAAAGTTATAGATAATTTATCTAAAGATTCAACAGTAATTATTATTGCACATAGACCTGCTACAATTGAAAATGTTGATAAAATTTTAAAAGTTGAAGATGGAAAAGTAGTTCAAGTAAAATAAAAGAGCAGATAATTAATAAAGTATAATGAATACATTAAAGTAACAGTTATAGAAAAATCAAATACAAATAATATAGGTATGTTCTAATACAACCCTCACACGAATACAATTAAACAAAAGTATTCGTATGGGGGTTTGACTATATGAAAGGTATATCAATAGACGAACGTGCAATAGAGCTTGCACATTATATAATAGATTCAAAAGATACAGTAAGAGGAGCTGCAAAAAAATTTGGAATTAGTAAAAGCACAGTACATAAAGACGTATCTGAAAGGCTAAAAAAAATAAATCCGAGTTTAGCAACTCAGGTAAGAATAATTCTTGATGAAAATAAAGCAGAAAGACATATAAGAGGAGGAATGGCAACAAAATTAAAATACAGTCATTTAAAAGAATAATAAAAATAGCACATTAGTATGTGCTATTTAAACATTTATATAAACAATGTTATAATAAAACTTCAGCCTTTTTTCTTTTAGTTTCAACTTGTGGAGGAATTAAAGGACTATAAGATTCCCCATCATAAACATCAACCTCAACAGTTCTAGTTAAAACATCAGTATAGCTGTAAGTTACATTTCTATTATTTTCTTCATATCTAACAACAAATATGTTAGGATATGCTTTTTCTATTGTTGCTTCTTTTTCAAAAGTTCTACTTCTACCAAGAGAACCTTTTACTATTATCTTTTGACCCACTTTTTCTAAGATGTCAGTTTTTAGATTTGAAATATCATTTTTACAAATCATGCTATCACCTACTCCTTTAAGATACCTCGATTATAGCATTTTTTGAAAAAATTGTCAAAAAAACTTTGTTTGTATAAAATGCTTATTTATAGCCATTTATAGCATTATACATAGGATGAAAAAACAAATATTACATTTACATTACATTTATGTTACACGATTATCATTTTACCGTTAGCACCAATTCCACCAATTCCTTTTTTACCATCTCTAATTTCCGTAGTTACTTCATCAACAGTTATAAATTTATATTTTTCAGTGGTAGCAACCTTTTCAGCAATTATTAAAGGATCCAAAAAATCAATCAATATTCTTGAAGGAGAAGAAGCAAAATTAGCACCAGCTAGCATCAAAGCTTCAAAATAACTTTGACATGCACCAGCAAAAATAACTGTTTCACAATTATTTTCTTTATCATATCTTCTAGCTTCCTTAACCGTATTTATAAAGTGTCTAGAATTACGATAATTATAAATATCATTAAAGTTTGAACCTCTTTTTATCATACCATCATGCCCAGTAATTATTAATATATCAGGTCTATATAATTTTAATAATTTATAAACAACTTTTGGCTGTTTATATTCAGGAATATTTTTTACAATCGCATTTAACCCCATCTTCTGATAATAATTATAAGATTTTTGAGAATATCTTTTATCACCATCTAAATGTAATATTTTGCCAGTTATTATCTTTCTACGCAAAAGGGTTCTTTCATTTTCTATAAAACTAGATTCATAATTACTATATCTCTTGTTCATTCTGGAATTAAGTCTATTTTCTTCATCTTTAAAAATATTTTTTATAGTATTAGAATCTAATAATTCCAAATCTGTTAATAAACTATCAGCTTCAATTCGTTCAAAAAGACCACATATTATTGCAATATCTTCTTTTGAAGTTTTAACAATTCTTTTAACATAGAAAATAATGTCTTTTCCATATGATTTTCGTACTACAATATCTCCTTTTTTTATTTTTTTCACATTAATCACCTCATATTTTTGGGCTATTATATTTTATGTCTAAAAATGTATAAATGTGCCGAAAAATCATAATAAATAGACTAAGACTTAAATGTATAAATTTTGAAAAAATGGTAATAATAAAAGAAACGGGGGAGAGTATATGAAAAAAACATGGATTATTAGTTTAATAATAATAGTTATAATGATTGGAATAGTAACAGGAATAATTCTATATAATACAAAACAAAAAAATAGAAACTATAATAATATGATAGAAAATGAAATAAATAAAATATCAGATAAAGTAACAGATGAGTGCATAAATGAATATATAGATGAAATAGAGACAAATTCAAATGAAGAAAAAATATCGCCAAATTGTTTATTAATTTTAAAAAGATATTATGATGAATGTCAACATACAATAAATGAATATGTTGATATACCACAAGATTTAGTAAATGGAACAGAATACGATTTAAAAAAGGAATATCCATATTGGGAAATTGAAAAATTTTCTAGCACACAAATAGTTTTATATAAAGAATTTAATAGTAATTGTGGTCAACATTTTATTTTAAAAGAAGATAATGGAAAAATAACAGTATATAAAATAAATGAAAATAGTGAAGAAGAAGTATATGAGAAAACTGAAATATCATTGGAATATCTATCTGAGACTGATAAGATTAAGATTAAAGATGGAATTAAAGTAAATGGTATAGAAGAGCTTAATCAATTATTAGAAGATTTTGAATAAAAGTTTTTAAGAAAATGATAGAGACTGATTTATAAAAAATCAGCCTCTATTAAAATTTATTATTTTTTAAAATTCCACTTGTCTTTTACAACAACATTTTTAGTTTCTTTATTTAAATCACTTTTATCAATAAAACCACCTTGATATAAGCACTTTACATACATAACAAGAGAGAATATAGTGCAAATTAAAGCACAGCAATAAATTGCTAAATCTAAATGTAACCAAATACCAGTAAGGTCAAGTTGCTTTATAAATAATGAAACAACAATAGCTAAATAAAATAAGACAGTAGCTAATTTACCATACCATTTACTATAAACAACAACATTTTTTCCATAAAGGAAAGAAGCTCCAACAACCATTATTAATTCCTTTAAAACAACAATAGCTAAAATCCAAACTGGAATGATTTTTACACTTACTAATGCAGCAAGTACAGATATTTGTGTTAATTTATCAGCCAAAGGATCCATTAATTTTCCAAAATTAGAAACAAAATTAAATTTTCTAGCAATAAAACCATCCAAAACATCTGTTAATCCAGAGATTGTGAAAACTATAATTCCTAAAATATAATTTCCTTGAAATATGAAGTTTAAAATAATTGGTATAAATATAAATCTCATTATTGTTAATATATTTGGTATATGTTTAAACATCGTTTTTTTCTCCCCTTTGCGATACTTTTTATTTTGCAATAACTTATAAAAATAAATATAAAAATTTATTACAAAACATCAAAAGTAAGCACATCATTTTTTAAATCAACTTTAATAGTTTGACCATCAACAACCTCAGAACGAAGAATCATCTCAGAAATTTCATCTTCAACATATCTTTGAATAGCTCTTCTTAAAGGTCTAGCACCAAATTTAATATTAGTACCCTTATCCAAAATAAATTGTTTAGCAGAATCAGAAATTTCAAAAGAAATATCTTTATGTTTTAAGGCTTTAACCGTATCAGCAAGCATTAAATCAACAATTTGTAATAATTCTTCTTTATTTAAAGAATTAAATATAATAATTTCATCAACTCTATTTAAAAACTCAGGTCTAAAAGTTTCTTTTAGACTATCTTCAATTTTAGATTTATCAACAGTCTGTTTTCCGAAACCAATAGAATTATTATTTAAATTTGAGCCTGCATTTGAAGTCATAATTATTATTGTATTTGCAAAACTAACAGTATTGCCTTGTGAATCTGTAAGTTTACCATCATCCAATACTTGTAATAAAATATTAAATACATCTGGGTGAGCTTTTTCAATTTCATCTAAAAGAATAATTGAATAAGGTTTTCTTTTAACTTTTTCTGTTAATTGCCCAGCTTCATCATAACCTACATATCCAGGAGGTGCACCTATCAATTTTGATGTAGAATGACTTTCCATATATTCAGACATATCGATTCTTATAATAGAATCTTCTGAACCAAACATTTCATATGCAAGTGATTTTGCAAGTTCTGTTTTACCAACACCTGTTGGACCTACAAATATAAATGATGGTGGTCTTTTCTCATTTTGAAGACCAGCTCTATTTCTTCTAATTGCTCTTGATACAGCATTAACTGCTTCCTCTTGACCAATAATTCTTTTATGAAGATTTGTTTCTAAGTTCAAAAGTTTTTGAGTTTCTGCTTCTGTAATCTTTTTAACTGGTATTTTAGTCCAATTTTCAATAACTGTTGCAATATCTTGAAGTGTAAGATTTCTAGGCTTCATTTTTTTCTTTAATGAATCAATATCTTCAATTAATTTACATTCTTGTGTTTTTAAATCTGCAACTTTTTGAAAATCTTCATCATTTTCAGGTTGAGCAAGTTCATTTTTTTGAGATTGAATTTCTGCTAATTCTTTATTAAGAATTTCTAGTTTATACAAATCTTTATTCTCTAAATTGATTCTTGAACAAGCCTCATCTAAGATATCTATTGCTTTATCTGGTAAAAATCTATCATGAATATATTTTTCAGACATTTCAACAGTTTGACGAATAACATCAGTAGATATTTTTACTTTATGATATTCCTCATAATATTTTTTTATACCTTCCAAAATTTTAATTGAATCATCAATATTAGGCTCTTCAACTAAAACTTGTTGAAATCTTCTTTCTAGTGCAGAATCTTTTTCAATATATTTTCTATATTCTTTTAAAGTTGTAGTACCTATTAATTGTATTTCACCATTAGATAGAGAAGGTTTTAAAATATTTGCTGCATTCATTGAATGCTCACCATCACCAGCACCTATTATATTGTGAATTTCATCAATAACTAGAATGATATTTCCATATTCTTTACATTCATCAATAATACCTTTCATTCTAGACTCAAATTGACCTCTAAATTGAGTACCAGCAATGACTGCTGTCATATCTAGAAGATAAACTTCTTTATTTAAAAGTTTGGCAGGAACATTTTGATTAGCGATTTTTATAGCTAATCCTTGTGCTATTGCTGTTTTACCAACACCAGGTTCACCAATTAAACAAGGGTTATTTTTTGAACGTCTATTTAAAATTTGAACAACTCTTTGAATTTCTTTATCTCTACCTATAACTATATCTAATTGATTATTTTTAGCTTTGTTTGTTAAATTAGTTCCATAAGTGTCTAAATATTTTTTCTTCTTATTTGTTTTTGAATCTTTTACTTTATCATTTTTTGATGATTTTTTATTATTTTCTTGTTTGCTACTATTTTCACCGTTGTCGTTTTTTTGTGCAAACATATTAGAAAAAATTGAACCCAAAGGTATTGCTGCACCAGTTATTTTTGGCTTTTCTTCATCAATATCATCATCATTTTCATAATTATCTAAATCACCAAAAGTAATTGCTCCATCAATATTTTCTAAATTATTTAAATCTAGATTTTCAGCGAAATCTTTAAATATACTTTCTAATTGTTTATTCATATCTGCAAAATTTATTTTATCTTTTGATAAAATATCTTGTTGTTTTGCTAAAACTTCTGTTGCATCTATTCCCTTTTTCTTGGCACAGTCATAGCATAGACCTTCCATTGTGGTCTTTCCATTATCTATTTTTTCATAAAAAAGTATTGCTGGATTTTTTTTACATTCTGAACATATCATAACTTTCAAATTCCTCATTTCTTTATTTTTCAATATTATATATAATAACGCAAAATCACTAAATAGTCAAGATTTTAAGGATTTTTTAAGACTGTGAACTAGCAATAAAATGTTACAGTTCAGTAATAACCTTTTGTGTGGAGCATTGCCTATATGTTTTTGAAACTTGAACCTTTTCATTACATTCAAAAAGAAAATTTAATATAAAAATGTGAGCCTCTTTCACTCAGGCTTAAAATGTATATATGTATATGATTTTAGAAATTCTTATGTTGCGTATTGAAGCCGAAAAAATTCTAAAATCATATACATATATACATTTTACCCGTGAACATTCCTCACATTTTTGTATAACATTTTCTATTTTGAATTCCAATCAAACGGTTCAATTTTTAAAAACATATAAGCAACGACTTCGCCAAAAGATTTTACTAAACTGTAACATTTTTTGAACTTGTCAAATAATTTTTTTAAAAACACTTTATTTATTATATAAATAGTGTTATTATAGGCATATCAAAACAATTTGTCAAAATAAAATCATTTATTGACATAAAAGAAAGGATTGATAAGATGAAAAATTATTTAGAAGAATACAAAAGATGGTGTGAAAGCCCAGATTTTGATGAAGAAACAAAAAAGGAATTATTAGAAATAAAAGATGACGAAAAAGAAATTGAAGACAGATTTTACAAAGAACTAGAATTTGGAACAGCAGGATTACGTGGAGTAATAGGAGCTGGAACAAACAGAATGAATAAATATACAGTTGGAAAAGCAACACAAGGACTAGCAAATTACATAATTGAACAAGGAACACAAGATAAAGGTGTTGCAATAAGCTATGATTCAAGAAGAATGTCAAAAGAATTTAGCTTACAAACTGCATTAATTTTGAATGCAAATGGAATAAAAACATATTTATTTGAAAATTTAAGACCAGTACCAGAACTATCATTTGCAGTTAGAGAATTAAAATGTACAGCAGGAGTTATGATTACTGCAAGCCATAATCCACCAAAATACAATGGATACAAAGTTTATTGGAATGATGGTGCGCAAATAGTTGCTCCAAGAGATAAAGATATAATTGCAAAAGTAAGAGCAGTAGCAGAATATAGTGAAATTAAAGAAATGTCAAAAGAAGAAGCAATTGAAAAAGGATTATTCAATATAGTTGGAACAGAAATGGATGATAAATATATTAATACTTTAAAATCTTCAATATTAAATCCTGAAATTGTAAAAGAACAAGGAAAGAGTTTAAAAGTTGTATATACACCATTACATGGAACAGGAAATACAGTTGCAGAAAGACTTTTAAGAGAAATAGGAATACAAAATTTATATGTTGTTCCTGAACAAAAAGAACCAGATGGAAATTTCCCAACAGTTGATTATCCAAATCCAGAAGATAAAAAAGCATTTAAATTAGCATTAGAATTAGCTAAAAAAGTGGATGCAGATGTTGTTTTGGCAACAGACCCTGATGCAGATAGATTAGGAATTTATGCAAAAGATTTAAAAACTGGTGAATATATGACATATACAGGAAATATGTCAGCATTATTAATCGCAGAATATAGAATTTCTCAAATGAAAGAAAAAGGTATATTGCCTGAAAAAGGAATGTTTATAACAACAATAGTTTCATCAGACTTAGCAAAAGCAATAGCTTCAAATTATGGATTAGAATGTTTTGAAGTTCTAACAGGATTTAAAAACATTGGTGCTATCATGAAAAGAGAAGAAGAAAAAACTGATGGATATAAATATGTATTTGGATTTGAAGAAAGTTATGGTTGCTTAATAGGTGATTATGCAAGAGATAAAGATGGTATTGCTGCTGTAATGGCATTATGTGAGGCTGCTTGCTATTATAGAGAAAATGGAGAGACTTTATGGGATCAAATGAATAATATTTATAAAAAATATGGATATTACAAAGAAGATCAAGTTTCAATTGTTCTAGAAGGTGCAGAAGGTGCAGAAAAAATAAAAGAAATGATGACAGCTATGAGAAATAAAGACGTAGAAAATATAGGAAATTATAAAGTTTTAACTTTTAAAGATGTTGATAATGACTATGTAAAGGATATGGTTACAGGTGAAGAAGGTAAAACAGGTTTACCTAAATCAAATGTTTTATATTATCAATTAGAAAATAATGCTTGGTGTTGTGTTCGTCCATCTGGTACAGAACCTAAAATTAAATTGTATTTTGGTGTTAAGGGTAAAGATGAGAATGATGCAACAGAAAGCTTAGAAAATTTAAAAGATGCAATGGTAAAATTAGTTAAAGGAAATTAAAATATGAAATTAGAGGACGATGTTAAAAAATTTGGAAATTCGTCCTCTAATTTTGCTTTTTTATTTTTTCCAATCTGGTAAGTTTCTTTTTATAGCTCCAAATAAATTTGCTCTAATCATAGGAATATCTTTTTGAAGTAAAAAAATCATTTGTTTCATATCTTCTCTTTTTGAAGTACCATCCATAGGACATACTTTTTGCATTACTGTTAAGTTATTTTTTTTAACAAATCTTTTTGTTTCTTTTTCAGGTGTATATATTAGAGGCCTAATTAGTGTGATTCCTGAACGGTCCATATGGCTTACTGGTGAAAAAGTTCCAATACTTCCTGTGTAAAATAAATTAAGTAAAAATGTTTCTAAAACATCATCTTCATTATGACCTAATGCTATTTTATTACATCCTTCTCTTATGGCTATTGAGTTTATAGTTCCTCTTCGTAAATTTGCACATAGTGAACATGGATTTTTTTCTTTTCTTATTTCAAATACGATTTCTTGTGCATGATTATTTTCTACAAATAGTGGTATTTCTAATTTATCACACATTTCTTGTAAAAGGTTAGTATCAAAAAATTCGAATCCTGGATTTATACTTATTGCAATTATGTCAAATTTCTTTGGATAAAATCTTTGTAATGTTTTAAATGCATGTAACATTGTTATTGAATCTTTTCCTCCTGATAGACAAATTGCTATTTTATCGTTTTCTTCTATCATATTATAGTCTTCTATTGCTTTTCTCATATGACTTAAAATTCTTTGCATGGTAATCCTCCTAAAATAATTTTTTTATTATATTATAACATTTATTGTCAATATCTAAATTTTAATTGAATAGTGCTGATTTTATGTTCACCTCCTCCTTTGTAATAAAAATGTAATAAAAACTTAAAATTATGAAGCTAAAATGACTGTAATGAGCTTCCCTAGTGAGTTGAATGGAATTACTTGTAATATTTGAAATTATGGAAAAAACTGATATTGAATATAAGAAGATAATTAATTAAAATTATAATAAGGTAAATTGGCGAAAGGTGACGAATAGGAGGAGTTTAGATGAAAGAATTCATTAGAAAAATAATTTCAATTTTTACGATAATGTTAATGATGGTTAATAGTTCATTGCTATTGGTTATTTCTAGTGCGGTTGAAGCTGTGCAAAACATTATTGATGAGTCTAAAATTAATGCAGTGTATGAACTAAATTTGGAGAAGTATGTTAATTTTAAAGTTGGTGATAGTGCTGGATTAATGATTCAAACAAATTTAAAAACAGGAATTGAATATGAAGATGGACATGAATACAATCCATTAAGTTCAACAGGAATTATTTTAAATACTCCTAGAATTAATGATGAATATCCAGAGAACATAGAAATTGTAGCCAAATCTACTAAGGCAACAAATGGTGATGATAATGGTAAAGATTTTAATTATGTTTATGATAATAAAACTGGAAAAATCAAACTTGTAGCTGTTAATGAACCTGATGACAATGGAAATATATATTCTGAAAATGTAACTGATGCAAGAGATGAATATCAAATTGTTTTATATTACAGTGAAAATTGCTATAATGAAAATAACGAAAATAGAAAATTAGATTTTTCTGGTAAAATGCAGTTAAATATTAAAAATGATGAAGAAACTAAGATACAAAAAGATATAATGCAAAATTTTGAAGTTTCAGAAAATTTATCTGGCTTAATTTCAACAGATGTAACAACAAGTGATATTTATAATGGATATATAAATTCAAATTTTAAAAATAATACTGATTATAGAACAGAATATACTGAAAATATGAATATACAAATAAGTTATAAACAAATTTCTGATGAAATTAAAATTGATACTAAAAATTTCGTTATGAATTTAGAAAATATTGAGAATGAAACACAGGATATAGTTTATAAAAGTACAAAAATAAATAAAAATGAAGTATTAGATGAATTAGGTGAAAATGGAAATTTACAGATTTTAGATATTGATGGAAATGTTTTAGGTGAAATTAATAAAGATACAGAGACTAATGAAAATGGAATAGTTGAAATTGCATATGAAAATGAGATATCTGAGCTTATAATAAAATTAAGCCAGCCTGAAAAAATTGGTGATATTAATATTCAAAATGTTAGACAAATAAAAGAGACAATGAAAGATATTAATATAAAAAAAATAGAGTTAAAAAATACAATCTCTTGTTTTAATAATGAAAAAGAGATTATAAAATATATAGATGAAGATTCTAATGAAGAAAAAGAGGAAGAAAGAGAATATCAAAAAGATATTTATAATTGTGAAAGTAAAAACATAACTGAAATTAAAGATGCAGAGACAAGAATTGATCTAAATGTTGATAAAACAAATTGGACAAATAATGTACAAAATGATGTTAATTTTACAGCTACTCTTGTTGCAAATAGTGAAAAATATAGCTTATTTAAAAATCCTGTTATTGAGATTCAATTACCAAGAGAAGTTGAGAATGTTGTGTTAGGAAATTGTTCATTATTGTATGATGATAATTTTAAAATAGTGAAAAAAGAAGTAGTAGAAAAGTCAAATTCAAAAGTGATAAGAATTGAATTGCAAGGTGAACAAACAAAATATATGTTAAATTCATTGGTTAATGGAATAAATGTATTAATTCCAGCAACTATAATATTATCTCAAAATATAAATTCAACTGATTCAAATATAAATGTTACATATAAAAATGAAGTTGAAAATAAAAATGACTATGAAAATGATGGACAAGAATTTAAACAAATAGGAATTGAAATAAATTCTATATATAATAATGTAGGAACCACCCAAAATACTGATGAAACAAGTAATATAGAAGAGATTAAACAAAATTTGAATGTAAAAATTCAAACACAAGTTGGAAATAAAATTCTAAAAAATGGCGATACGATTTATGATAAACAAATAATTAAATATGTTGTAACACTTGTAAATAATGGTGATAATAAAATTTCGAATATTAATATTAATGGTCAAATACCAGAAGGAACAGTTTATGCAACAATAGATAAGGGTTCATATTTTTATGAAAATTATGAATATGTAAAATATGAAAATATGAAAAATTGGGATATTAATATAGATTCTTTGGAAGCGGGAGAAACTCAAGAACGATTTTATGAAGTAGTTGTTGATAAATTAAATGGACAAAGTAGAAATATATCAAATACGGTTGAAGTTAAAGTACAAAATCAAATTATAAGTAGTAAAACTAATGAAAATGTTATAAAACCAGCAATATTATCTGCATTTGTAAAATCTTATATGGGAAGAGACGAGAAAAATAATATGCATTATTGGTTGGAAGTAGAAAATGTTTCAGATAGTGTTGTTAAAAATGTTAGTATAGAAACTTCAGAGTTTTCAAAAGAAATAAGCTTTTTAGAAGCAATTTTATATGAAGGTGATACACCAAATATTGGTGAATTTAAAGATAACAAATATGTTGCTAATATTGGTGATATTTCACCAGGACAAAAGAAAACTATTATAGTAAGAACATCAACAGGAAATTATGATGATAATATTAATGTATATGAACTTAAAATGTCAATGGTAGTGAAGTCTGATGGTATTGATGAAGTGCAATCTAATGAAAATAGAAGAGATTGTTATCCTGAATATGTTACAGTAACACAAGAATCAGATAAAACTGGAAAAAATGTAGAAAGTGGCCAAAAAATAACATATACTTTGAAGATTAAAAATGAATCAAAAATAAGAACATCAATAAACGTATATGATTATCTATCAGAATATTTAGATGGTGGAGAAGCAAAATTCCAAATGTATGATTTTGGAGATGATATATATACAGAATATAATTTAAAACAAGAAGCAACAAAAGAATATCCAAGGAAAGATGTTACTTTAAATATAGGAAATACGATGACAGATAGTGACGGAAATATTTTACCAAGTATGGAATTTTACACTACTATACCTGCTGGAAGAGAACTAGAAGTAGTATTTACTGCAACAGCGAGAGAGGTAGAAGAACCTACTGTTGTTTCAAATTATGTTACTGTTTCTGGTAAATATATTCATACTAAAGTTTCTAATGTGGTATCTTTTACAATAGTTCCGGAAGGATATGTTGATCCAATACCAGATCCAGATCCAGACCCAGATCCTGAGCCAGATCCGAAACCAGATCCAAATCCTGATCCTGATCCAACACCAGACCCGGACCCAGATCCTGAGCCAGATCCTGAACCAGGTGAAAAAAGTTATAATATTTCTGGACAAGTTTGGTTTGATAAAGATGAAAATGGATTAAATAACAACGAAAAAAGTATGGAAGGAATTACTGTAAAAATTTATAATGCAGATAATAATACAATTTTAAAGGATGAAAATGGAAATTCGAAAATTTTGACTACAAATGAAAATGGAAATTATAAATTTAGTAATATTTCAAATGGAAAATATTTAGTTTTATTTGAATTTGATGAAGATGAATATGATGTTACTAAATATAAAGTTTCAAGTAAATATTATAAAAATTCTGATGTAGTACTTAAAGAAGTGGCGATAGATGGAGTAGTAAAGAAAGTAGGAATAACAGATATTATTAATGTTAATTCAAATGATGTTACAGATATTAATATGGGATTAATTTACAAAGCTAAATTTGATTTAAAATTAGATAAATATGTTAACAAAATTAAAGTTACAAATGGAAATGGGACAAAAGAATATAATTTTAGTAATCAAAAAATGGCTAAAATAGAGATTCCTGTTAAACAAATTAGTAATACAACAATTGAAATACAATATAAAATTGTAGTAACAAATGAGGGAACAACAGATGGAAGCGTTACAGAAATAATAGATTATTTACCAAATGGAATGACATTAAATGATAACAACTGGAAAACAAATAGTGATGGAAATGTTTATACTAATATACTTTCAGGGACTAAAATAAGTAGTGGAGAAAGCAAAGAAGTCACATTAACAGTTACAAAACAACTTTCAACAGATGATGATATAGGAACATTTATAAACTCAGCAGAAATTGCTCATTGTATAAATGTAAAAAATTTAGAAGATATTGACTCTACACCTGGAAATAAAAATAAAGATGAAGATGATTATTCAGAAGCAACAGTAATTATTTCTGTAAAAACAGGCCTTGTAAGAAATATATTTATAATAATTATAATGATTGGTGTTTTAATATTAGTTATATATTTATTATTAAAACATAATAAGAAAATAGGAAATCTAAATAAAATTGCATTATTTATATTTGTATTTTTGTTAATTGGAGCAAATTCAACATATGCTTTAAATATAAAAGGACCATCACCTGGTGGACCATATTATGGTGATGATGGGGTATTATATCATTGTATGGATCCAGGAATGGGACAGTGTTCAACAGGAAATCATTATTATTCATTTGCTGGTACGACTGATGATACAGGATGGCAATTGAGAAGTATTGTAAATCCAACAATTAGCTTGTCACAAAATAGTGGAGCGGCTCAATTTTCAATAAGCGGAGGCAATTATCTTGTAGGGCCATATTATTTATATACAAATCAATCTGTTGGAATTAGTATATCAGGTACTTATGTTGCTAATAATGGAAGTTATGTTTATGAAAGCTCAATTTCTGGTTCACAAATAAGCTTGACAAATAATGGAGGAGGAAGCTATACATTGTACTTTGTACTTCCATTACAAACAATAGAAGTAAAAAATATTACAGCATCTCAAACTCTTGTAAATGGAGGAAGTAGATATTATGAAAGATCTTGGAGAGAATGGTATAGCTGTTATTCAGTATCAGGGCATACTGGTGGCAATGCTAAATTACAACATGCTAATAATGCAAGTATAGTACAGAGAATGAAAAGTTCAAATAGTAAGTCTGATTCAAGAACAGAATACTTTAATATTTCAAAAACAATAGGGCTTTCTGGAAAAACACATAAAGGTAGTATACAAGTTGTAAAGTCAGATGTTGATACAGGAAGTAGATTAGCAGGAGCTAGTTTTAGAATAACAGGAGGGGTAGCAAATATCATTTCTTATGGAACAACAAATGCAAGTGGATTAATTCAATTTAATAATTTGCAACCAGGAACATATACTGTAACTGAAATAGGCGTGCCTGTGGGATATAATTTAACTTTACAAACAGATACTGTGAAATCAACAGGTGTAAGTGTGAATAATACATCAACTGTTTGGTTTACAAATAGAAAATATGGAAATTTAACAGTTGAAAAAGTTGATAATAGTAAAGTAAGTGCTGGACAAACAGGTAGTACAATACATACATTATACGATAATGAATCAGATAAACAATTAGGTGATGTTACATTAGATCCATTAGTATTTAAAAATATAGGATTTAAATTATATTATACAATACCTGGAAATGGAACAAAAAGATATATAACTAATTATGTAGCAAATACAAGTAAACCAAGTTCGTATTCAGAAACTAATCAAGCAAATGCACAAATATTTAAAACAGATAGTAATGGTCAATTTAGATTGATAAATATGCCACAATATTATATTTATCATGTAGAAGAAGTTGAATTAACAGATGATATGGCACAATATTATGATGTGGGAATTGCAGATGAAGCAATTTACTTAAATAATAATTATCAAGGTGCAAATACATTATATTATGCTAAAAATATACAAAAACGTGTAGACATTGCAGGATATGTTTGGGAAGATAAAAGACAAACAAAATCATCAGTAAGAGATAACCTATATAAAGTTTCTGATAATAGCTCTGCAACAGATGATGATGTAAGAATTGGCGGAATAATGGTATACTTAAAGAAAAATGGTGTTGTTATAGCTAAAAGAAGAACAAATACAACAAATATAGACAAGTCTCATAAAATTGGAGAATATTTCTTCCCTGCAAGAGGAGATTATGAGATTGATGACAATAATCCAAAAACATATGATTATACAATAGATATTTCTCAAATTTCACAATATTCAATCGAATTTGAATATAATGGACTAAAATATGAGACAGTAGCAACGAATATAAATGCAGCAAATGGTTCAAAAGTTAGTGAAACAACACAAAATAGGACAAGAGTAAATGAAAATTATTACTATGTAATGGGAAATACTCAAAAAACAGGAAGCGGAACACAAGGTAAAACTAGTGCAAATGTACCATTAACATATACAAGAGGAGACAATTATAATTCAAAATTAGTACAAAACACATCATATACTCCTGAATCACTTGATGGAAGTACAGATGTAAATGCAGGAAAAATGCTAGCTGATACACGAACAGCAGGTTATACATTTAGATGGAGTACAGGAGTGAGAGTTATAAGAAATGTCAATTTAGGTATATATGAAAGAGAACAACCTGATTTGGCAATAGCAACAGATATTGATAATTTGAGTATGACAATTAATGGATATTCGCATATATATAATTATGGACAAAGAAGTGAATTTGCTAAAACAGGAGTACCAGATGATGCAAGACCTGAAAGTGAAATGTTGTTAGATGGATTTTCTGTTAGTGCTAAAAACAGAGCTGGAAAGTACAAAGATATGACATATACAAGAGGTGTGTATGATTCATATATATCATATACAAAAAATGATGAAAGTAATTCAAATAGACTAAGAATTTATATAACTTATAAAATTGTAGTAAAGAATGAAAGTACAGTAGCATATGTAAATCCAAAATGTTTAACAAATTATGCTGATGAAAATTTAGATTTTGTGGATTCTTATATAGAAAATGGAAGCAAGCTTAATTGGACAGAAAGAACAGGAACAAGTGAGTCTTCTCATAAAGTATGGGATTCAGATGAAATTAGTACACTTATAGAACCAGGAAAAATTGCAACAATTTATTTGACATATGAATTGAAAACAAGTGAAATATCAGGATTAGCTAAATTAGAAACTAATGAACAATCTGCACGTATATTAAATAATACAACTGAAATAAAAGAATATGCTTCATATGATTCAAACAAAAAAACTTATGCAGGAATTGATAAAGATTCTGCACCAGCAAACATTAGATATGGAGAAGTTTCTACATATGAAGATGATACAGATAGTGCACCAGACTTAAAAATATCAAGGAGAACAGAATCACCAACAGTTTCTGGAAAGATATTTGAAGATGAGACAACAGTTAAAGACAAAGAAGGCAGATTAGGTGATGGTAAATATGAAGAAGGTAATAATACTGTAAGTGGAGTTCAAGTTAGACTTATAAAATATAATGATTCTGAGAGTGAACCAATTAAATTATATACATTAGGTGATAATGGAGATGTAGTAATAAAAGATGCATATGCTTTGACACCAAAAGACGGAACATATATTTTTGAAGGTATAATTCCAGGAGAATATGTAGTTAGATATAAATATGGAACAATAGGAGATCTACAAACTAAATTATCTAATAATGTAAGTGTAACTACACAAGATTATAAATCTACAATAATAACAGTTGATAAATTTAAACAAGCAGTGGAAGATAAATCAGAATACTGGTATGAAGATACATCGTTGTCAGATTATTCATCAGCACTTGATGATTGGAAGTTAAGACAGGAAATTAATAAAAACTTAAAAGATATAACTTATTCAGTTAAAACAAATTATGATGAAATTAAAGACAATGAAAGTAACCACTTTATGATATCTACAACAGGAAAAATGAATTTTGCAATAGAGGATACAAAAAATCAAACTACTGAATATGATTATAAAGCACCATCACGTGTATATAATGTTAAATTTGGTATTGCAGAAAGACCAAGACAAAGTTTAGAACTTATAAAAGAAATAGATTATATTAGATTAACGTCAGCATCAGGTCAAGTTATTGTAGAAGGAGACCCAAGAACAATGACTATGAATTATGTTACATATCCACCAAATGGTATGTTGAAAATTGAGGCTGATAATGAAATAATACAAGGTTCAACTTTGGATGTTGGATATACAATAAGTGTAATTAATAAGTCAGAAGCGGATTACAATACTGAAAATTATTACAAGTATGGAATAATTGCAAGTACAGATAAACCGGTAGCATCAAAACTAAATTCTGTTATAGATTATATAGATGAAAATATGGTTACTGCTTATACAGATACTGCTAATAAAGGTGAATGGAAATTACAACAACCAAGTGCTATTCAGATTTTACTTCAACCAGAAGTATATCAGGCTATTAAGAATAGAAGAACAATATTGTTAAATGAATGTGATGTTACTATACCTAAGGGCGAGACTATAACGTTAGTGTCTGCAAGGGCAAGTAAAGTGCTTTCAACTTCTGATGATTCATTATTTGTAAACTATTCAGAGGTGGTTAGTATATCAAATGATGTTGGTCGTTTCTATGGTGAAAATAGAAATGGTATATGGGGAAAAGTGACACCAGGTAACTTTAATTTAGAGAAGGTTTCTGATACTCATGAGAGTGATGATAATACTAAAAATAGTAGGGCAGAGCTTACTGTAATTCCACCAACTGGTGATAATAATGTAGTTTACTATGTTATTGGATTGTCTTGTTTGATTATAATTACAGCAGGAATTGTTATCATTAAGAAAAGAGTATTATAAAGTAAAAAAATAAGATTCAAGTTATAATTTATCTTGAATCTTATTTTTTTATCTAGAATAATCATTTTGAAGTCTATCAAAATCATGATTGCTTAAATGTGTAGGTTTTTCTCCTGTCCATTTTGCTGCTTCAAGGTCTTGATAAGTTTGGTTTGCTTTTGCTTTCAGATTTGTAAGTTCTTCAAGTCTGTTTGTTAAACTAGAATGTAATGTCTGTAATTCTCCTAAACTTTTGTTTTTTAATGAGTAAGTAGTTACATTTCTTAGATTCCATAAACAGCTATCAAAACTGTTTATTTTTTTAATTTTATCTACTAAGTTTACTATTTGAGTAGCTAAAATTTCTTTTTTTCCAGAATCATCTTCTGGCATTAGTGGCCTGTTATTTGAGTCTTTAAAAATTTTACGTAAAGTATCAATCATTCCCATATTAATCACTTCCTTATATATATATTATACTATGAATAATCATCAAAGTCAAAATTTTGCTTGAAATTAATGATAAAATCTGTTATAGTATGTATATATGGTTTATGTGCTCATAGCTCAGCAGGATAGAGTAGTCGCCTCCTAAGCGACAGATGGGGGTTCGAGTCCCTCTGGGCACACCAATGTTTTTTATTTTTAGGAGGAAAATTTGAAGGAAAAAATAAAGCAATTAGCAAATACAAGACAATTTCATATATGTATGGTATTAGTTATTATTTTTGCAATACTATTTATTGCGGGAATCATATCATTAAAATATAATGTTGAAGGAGAAGGAAATCCTCCATTCAATTTATCAAAAATATCAATAATAAGTAATATTGACGGAACAGATACAGAAGACACAGAAAACAAATGGAATTTGGAAGTTAATCAAAATAATGATATATATTTATATATAAAAAAGAACGAAAATTATAAATATACAGAAACAATATCAAGTGTTGTTATAAATAATTTTAATATTGTAAAATCTCCAAGTGTAGGACAATTGAAGTTATTTAAGCCAGATGTTGATGTAGAAAATGTAATTTTTATAAGTAGTTCAGAAAATGAAACAAATAGTATAGAATATGAAGGAGATATTAATTCTAATATCAAGAATATGAAAATTTCTAATCAAGGTGGTATAGTTGTTTTTAGATATGCTATTACTGGAATTGGAAATTATATTTCTAATGATGATGGAGAAATAAATCATAATGAATTGTTAAAAAAATTATCTGTAAATTATGATGATTTGAAATTTGAAGTTTCATTTGATATTAATATTAATTTGGATTCTAAAAAAAGTTATAAAGCTAATATGAAATTAGAATTACCAATCGGAAATGTTGTTGATGATGGTATTCAAAGTAAAGAAAATACTGATTTAGAAAATATTATCTTTAAAAGAATTTAAAAAATACTTGATAATTTTTCTAAGTCAGTATATAATACAGAAGGTATAAAATTTAATCTTTGTATAGAGAGCAATCCAATAGAGACCTATGAACCTTGTCAGGTCCGGAAGGAAGCAGCAATAAGTAGAAAATCTTTATGTGGAGTGCTCTCTATAGAGGGATTAAATTTTATACTATATATAGGAAATATATTTATATAAAGGATGTGAGAATATGGGGTACACAGCTCTTTATAGAAAATTTAGACCAATTACGTTTTCAGAACTTGTTGGACAAGAACATATTACCAGAACATTAAGAAATCAAATTATGGCAGATAGAGTGGGACATGCATATTTATTTAATGGTGGTCGTGGTACTGGTAAAACATCATCTGCAAAAATTTTGGCAAGAGCAATAAATTGTTTAAACCCAAAAGATGGTGAGCCTTGCAATGAGTGTGAAATTTGTAAAGGAGCTTTAAATGGCTCACTTACAGATATTGTAGAAATGGATGCTGCTTCAAATAACAGTGTTGAAGATATTAGGAGTATTCGTGAAGAGGTCAATTTTTTACCTACAAAAGCAAAATATAGAGTATATATAATAGACGAGGTTCATATGCTTTCACCTGGGGCTTTTAATGCATTGTTAAAAACATTAGAAGAGCCACCTGAACATGTTAAATTTATTTTAGCTACAACAGAACCTCAAAAACTACCTGCAACAATTCTTTCAAGGTGTCAAAGATTTGATTTTAAAAGGATATCAAATGAAGATATAATTAAAAGATTAGAGATAGTTTGTAAAGAAAGTAATATAGAAATTACAGAAGGGGCTTTAAAAATTATTTCAGTTTTAGCAGAAGGTGCAATGAGAGATGCATTATCAATTTTGGAAAGATGTGTGCAAGACGGCGAAAATAAAATTGATGAAGATAAAATTAAAGACTTGGTCGGAATTCCTAAAATTACATTCGTACATAGTATAGTTGATGCTATTGTTGAATATGATATAGATAAAGCATTAGCTAGTATGGATGAAATTTTAAATCAAGGTAAAGATTTAAATAATTTTTTATGGGAAATTATTAAATATGTAAAAGATGTCTTAATTTATAAGTCTTCTGGAAAAGCTGAGTTGTATAGTGAAGATGAAGTCACAAATATAAAGAATTTATCAGATAAAGTGACAAAAGAAAAACTTGTAAATTTAATTTATGAATTATCAAATTTAGAGAATGATATGAAATGGTCAACACAAAAAACTATTATGTTTCAAGCTGGAATTATTAAATTGTGTAGTAAAGAAATTGGTACAGGTGGAGATATAGAGGATAGACTTGAAAAAATAGAAAATTATTTAAAATCTGGAAAAATTGCAATTACTAATAATTCTACTGTATATAATAATGTACCTTCAGGGGTTACTACAAATAATGTTGTTAGAAACAATGTACCTAAAATGCAAGTTACTCAAACTGTTTCTAATAGTACTGTAAATGCTCAACCTATGACTAAAAAATATTCAAATGATTTAAGTAAGAGTTGGCCTAAAATTGTTAATGATTTGAAACAAAATGGCAAGATTGTTTTGTATACTAATTTAATGAATACAAGTGCTGAACAGGTTGGAGATTCTGTTGTTGAAATTAAATTTAGAAAAGGTATGACTGCTTTTGGAAAGGCTGTTTTAGATAAACAAGAGAATATTAAAGAAATTTCTAATTTGGTTTCTATGGCTTGTGGTAAAAATATGCAAATTAAGTATATAAATGATGTACAAAATCAAGTTGTTGAACATCACCCAGAGGATGATATACAAAAGCTGGCAAGTGAGTCTGATATACCTTTTAATATTGTGTAATTTACTTTTAGGTACGTGTCTGTTTGGGACATCATATAAAAAAAGACGTATATTATAAAAAATATTA
>OLPG01000647.1_pt1 | contig 33135 bp, 33 predicted proteins | sample 1672311 | NCBI WGS metagenome assembly OLPG01 (sample SAMEA3136670, study PRJEB25190) | human gut metagenome | biome: human gut; feature: human-associated habitat; material: faeces | place: Austria | collected 2013 | reverse complement strand
AAAAAAGAGAGGTTAAAAAATGGAATATTTATATATACTAAAGCAAGCACTTATATGGGTGTTAACAGCATTTTGGTGTTATCAATTTGTAGTAAGTTTGTGTGCATTAGTTAAATTAAAAGATAAACCATATTTAGTAAATAAAAATCACAAATTTATGGCAATAATACCAGCACATAATGAAGAAATGGTAGTTGGAAATTTAATAGAGAGCCTAAAAAATCAAACATATGATAGAAACTTATATGATATATATGTTATTGCAGATAATTGTACAGATAAAACAGCAGATGTTGCAAGAAAAGCAGGAGCAATAGTATATGAAAGATTTGATAATGCACATAAAACAAAAGGATATGCATTACAATGGTTTTTAAAACAAAAAATAGCAGAAAATGCAGATTATGATGCATTCTTTGTATTTGATGCAGACAACATTGTTGATAAAAACTTTATAAAAAATATGAACAAAAAGCTATGTCAAGGAGAAGAAGTTGTTCAAGGATATAGAGATATAAAAAATCCAACAGACAATTGGATAACAGCAGGATATGCATTATTTTATTGGACAATGCACAGAATGTACCATTTAGCAAGATATAATATAGGATTATCACCATTACTAAATGGAACAGGATTTATGGTAAAATTTGACGTTGTAAAGCCAAATGGATGGGAAACTGAAACACTAACAGAAGACATTGAATTTTCATTAAAACAAATAATTCAAGGAAGAAAATTAGGTTGGGCAACAGATGCAATAGTATATGATGAACAACCAACATCATTCAAACAATCATGGTCACAAAGAAGCAGATGGACAGTAGGACATATGCAATGCTTAAAAACATATACAGGTCAATTATATAAAGCAGTAAAAGAACACAAAACATTAATGAATTTTGACGGATTGCTATATATAGCAGGAACAACACCAATATTAGTAGTAACATTTGGATTAATATTAATAAACTGTATAATGTATGCAAGTCAAGCAATGACAACATGGTTATTTATAGTAAACATTTTAAACTATCTAATTCCAACATTAGTATTCCCAATACTTACAGCATTATTTGTAATGGTATTAGAAAAGAAACCAATAAAACCTATGATAAAAGGACTATTATGCTATCCGGCATTTATGGGAACATGGGTAATAATAAATTTAAAATGTTTATTTAAAAGAGAAACGACATGGGAGAAAATTGACCATGTTAGAGATATAAAAATAGCAGAAGTTAAAGAGGAAGAAGTTCCTGAAAAGATTTAGAACTAAAGACACGTACAATCGTGTCTTTATCATGTAAATAAGGTGGACAAAATAATCCACTTTTGTTTTACAAAAAAGATAAAAACTAAAATAGAGGAAAAAATATGGGATTTGAAAAAATCAAAGTATATGCATTTGTAGGACCATCTGGAACAGGAAAAAGTTATAGAGCACAGATGGTTGCGAGTGAAAATGATATAAACTTCATAATAGATGATGGGTTACTTATAAAAGATAATGAAATTGTTGCTGGATTATCTGCAAAAAAAGCACCAACAAAAATAGAAACAGTAAAACACGCATTATTTTTAAATAAAGAGGAACAAGATCAAATAGATAAAGCATTAAAAAAATATAAACCTAAAAAAATATTAATATTAGGAACATCTGATGGAATGGTAGCCAAAATAGCAGAAAATTTAGGCTTACCACAAATATCAAAAACAACATATATAAATGAAGTAGCAACAGAAGAAGAAATGAAAACAGCAAGACATATTAGAGAAACACAAGGAAAACATGTAATACCAGTACCAACATTTGAACTAAAAAAAGATTTTTCTGGATATTTATTAGATCCATTACAAATATTCAAATCAAAAGGAATTGGAGAAAAACCATATATATCAGAGAAAACAATAATAAGACCAACATTTAGCTATATGGGAAAATTCACAATATCTGATACAGTATTTAGACAAATAATGGAAAATGTTGCAAGAAAAATTCCAGAAATATATAAAGTTCAAAGAACAAGAGTAACAAGTTCTGCAGAAGGACCGAGTATCTATATGGAAGTAACAATAATATATGGTTGTAAAGTAAAAGATGTTTTAAGAGAATTTAAAGAAAGGGCAAAAAAGGAAATAGATAAATTAACATCAATGAATGTTGTATCATTAGAAGTAGTAGCTAAAAATGTCTATGTCCCAGAAAAAGAAAATGAAGAAAATTAAATTATTTTTTAAACAGATAATTAGAATAATAGTAAGATTTGCTATAAAGCTGTATTTTGTAGTAATATATAGAGTAAAAGTTATTGGACAAGAAAACATTCCAAAGAATAAAAAAGAGCCATTAATATATTGTGGAAATCATAGAACATATAAAGACCCACCATTAATAGTAGTAACAGCAAAAAGACATGTAAGATTCTTAGCAAAAGAAGAATTACGAAAAAACAAATTTTTTGCATTTCTTGGAGTTGTATTTGATGGAATATATGTTAAAAGAGACTCAAAAGATTTATCAGCTATAAAAACAACATTAAAAGCATTAAAAAATGGTGAAAGTATAGCACTATTTCCAGAAGGAACAAGAAATGGGATAGAAAAAGGTGAAAAAGTAAAAGATGGTGCTGCATTTTTTGCTGTTAGAACTGGTGCCAAAGTTATTCCAGTAGGAATAAGTGGAGGTGAAAAACCATTTAAACAAATGACAATTAGATATGGAAAACCAATGGACTTTAGTGATAGAGATAAAAATGATAAAGAAGAACTTGATAAAATAACAGAAGAAATAATGGAAGAGATAATAAAATTAAGTAAAGAAAAATAAAAAGGTTAATAAAACTAAAACAAAAATAGTGAAAAAATCAAAGTAATAAAAGGAAGGAAATAAAAATGAATAACAAAAATATAAGAAATATAGCAATTATAGCGCACGTTGACCATGGAAAAACAACATTAGTAGATGCATTATTAAGACAAAGCCATGTATTTAGAGATAATGAACAAGTAGCAGAAAGAGTAATGGACTCAAATGACCAAGAAAAAGAAAGAGGAATAACAATACTTTCTAAAAACACATCAGTAATGCACGGAGACATCAAAATAAACATAGTAGATACACCAGGACATGCTGATTTCGGAGGAGAAGTAGAAAGAGTTTTAAAAACAGTTGATGGAGTATTACTATTAGTAGACGCATTTGAAGGAGCAATGCCACAAACAAGAGAAGTTTTAAAAAAATCATTAGCCTTAGGATTAAAACCAATAGTAGTAATAAATAAAATAGACAGACCAGGAGCACAACCAGACAAAGTTGTAGACCAAGTAATAGAACTATTCATTGAATTAAATGCAACAGATGAACAATTAGACTTCCCAGTAGTATATGCATCAGCAAAAAACGGAATAGCAAAAATGGACTTAGCAGATGAAACAACAGACTTATCATGTTTATTTGAAACAATAATAAATACAATAGAACCACCAAAGTGCGAAATAGAAGGACCAGCACAAATGTTAGTATCTAATATAGACTATGATGACTATGTTGGAAGAATTGGTATAGGAAGACTTGAAAGAGGAACAATGAAAGTTGGAATGCCAGTTAGCATCTGTGGAAAAGAAGATAAAATAACACAAGGAAGAATTGCAAAACTATATACACACGTTGGACTTAAAAAGGTTGAAGTTGAAGAAGTTGGAGCAGGTGATATTATTGAATTTGCAGGATTACCAGACATCAACATAGGTGATACAGTATGTGATTTTGAACATCCAGAAAAAATACCATTTGTAGACATAGATGAACCAACAGTAACAATGACATTTAGTGTAAACAATGGACCATTTGCTGGAAAAGAAGGACAATTTGTAACATCAAGACACATAAGAGATAGATTATATAAAGAGCTAGAAAGAAACGTATCATTAAGAGTTAAAGATGGAGCAACACCAGACTCATTTGAAGTATCTGGTAGAGGTGAATTACATTTATCAGTATTAATTGAAACAATGAGAAGAGAAGGATTTGAATTATTAGTTTCAAGACCAAAAGTTATCTTTAAAGAAATTAATGGAGTTAAATGTGAACCAATTGAATTATTAGTTGTAAACGTACCAGATGACTGTGTAGGAAATGTTATTGAAAAATTAGGAAGAAGAAAAGCTGAAATGGTTAACATGGAACCAGCAGAAGCAGGACATACAAAAATCGAATTCAGAATTCCTGCAAGAGGAATAATTGGATATAGAACAGAATTCCTTACAGATACAAAAGGTGAAGGAACAATGAACCATATATTCGACGCATATGAACCATACAAAGGAGACATTCAAGCACGTGTTAGAGGTACAATAGTAGCATTTGAACCAGGTAAATCTGTAACATATGGATTATATAATGCACAAGATAAAGGTGATTTATTTATAGGACCAGGTGTAGATGTTTATGAAGGCATGATTGTTGGATTAAATTCAAGAGGAGAAGATTTAGCAATAAATGTATGTAAAGAAAAACATTTAACAAATACAAGAGCTTCTGGTTCTGATGATGCATTAAGATTAGTACCACCTATTCAAATGTCTCTTGAAAAAGCTATTGAGTTTATTCAAGATGATGAATTAGTAGAAATAACACCTAAATCAATTAGATTAAGAAAGAAAATATTAGATTCAAAAGAAAGAGAAAGAGCTAATAGAAATAAATAATTATGAGCTTGATAATAAATGAGTGATGTAAGAAGAATAATGAAAATAAGTGGAAATGTTACAAGAGGACTTGCTGTTGATTTCGCAGAAGATAGTATATATTTAAAAAATAAAAAAGTAACAGAAACGGAAGACTCACGAAACAGACAATATGTACAAAAACAAATAGTAAAATATGTTGAAGAAGGATTTGAAGAAGCAGAAATAATAGAGAAAATACTAAATGATAATATAATGGAAAAATTTGAATATCTTAAAAATAGGGGACTTAATTTAGAATATTGTGTTACAGATTGGGTGGAAACAGCAATAAAAAAATATAATACAGAAAAGAGCAAAGAAGAAGAGGAAAGATAAGGTTGATCATATATGGATAAAAATAAGCTAGAAGAAATAAAACAAAAAGCACTAGAAGATCATATTCCAATAATAATGGACGATACACTAGAAGTAATTGGAAAAAAACTAAAAGAAAATCCACCTAAAAGAATATTGGAAATAGGTGCAGCAGTAGGATATTCAGCAATGTGCTTTTCAGAATTTTTAGCAGAAGATGGTATAATTGATACTATTGAAAGAGATGAAGAAAGAATAAAAGAAGCAAAAGTAAATATCAAAAATGTAGGAGTAGAAGATAAAATCAATCTTTATGAAGGAGATGCAGTAGAAATTTTACCAACTTTAAATGGAAAATATGATATGGTATTTATAGATGCTGCAAAGGGAAAATACCCATTTTTCTTAAAAGAAGCTTTAAGAATGATAAATCAAAATGGTGTTATTTTTGCTGATAATATATTGTACAAAGGGTATGTTATGAGTGATTATAACAAACATAAACAACGTACTGCTGTTAGAAATCTAAGAGAATATATAAAGGAAGTTTCTGAAAATCCAAATCTTGAAACAGAGATTTTAGAAGTAGGAGATGGACTAGCAATAAGCAAAATAAAAAGCAAGAAGTAATTATAAAACTTCTTGCTCTTCTTCTTTTTCTTTATATTTAAGATCTTTATTTTTTGATTCTAAATGTTTTAAGCCCTGACGTATATCTTTAAATCTAATATTTAATAAATTTTCTAATTCATATTGCTCTTTTCTAAATTTTTTATAAGTAATTGGAGGTGTTTGTGAAGGAGCAGACGAATCTCTATCAGAATTGTAGAAATGATAAAATCTGCTTTCAAAATCTAAATTAATTGTAATAGGATCTCCGAATTCATCTTTAAAAGATGTTATTTCAAAATACAAAGGAACTTTTTTAGCAGCTAAATCATTTACAGGTCTTGATTTATATTTTGTATGAGCAACTTTATTTGATTTTTTAGAAATGTTTTCCATTTCGAAAGTTCTTATCTGTGTTTCAGAACAAAAATCAGGATTATTTTTATGAGTGATTGATATATGTAAGGATTGATAACCATTATCTTTTTTATGTTCTATATAATCTTTTGATATGTAACATTTATCAGTACTAGCATTACATGGTTCAACATTTTTTGCCATTTTGAAATTAGTATTACCTCTAAAATCATATAATGCTTTTGCAACTTCATAACACATATTTGTTAATAATTGCTCATTTTCACATATTTTTATATCATCAGAAATATTATATCTTGAAATTATTATCCTTTCGCCAATTATATCATTAATATAAGGTGATTTACCTTCTAATATATTTTTATTTAATTTTTTTAAATAACTTTCACGAGATTTGACTCTTATTTTTATATTAAAAACTAAACCTGGAAATTTTTCTTGTAAATGTTTAGATTCTAGTATTGCATTTTTTACCTTTTCATGGATATAATCATTAATATATACATCATATCTATCTAATAATTCCTGATAATCTTTTCTTTGTTCTAATGCAGATAAATCAGGTGATTCTAGTGGAAATTGATATTGAATATGTTTTTCTTTTTCAGTTTCAGCTAATTTAATATTTAAATATTTATGGTCATCAGATAATGATGCTTGAACTCCATTAGGCAATGGAAATAATCCTAATTTTAATAATAATAAATTAGTTTCATTCATATTATTAAATTGTACGTTTTTGATGTTTGGAACATTTATTTTTAAAGATGCTTTGAATTTATTATTACATTCCATTTTCATCAACTCCTTAGTTTTAATTAATATTATGCAGCGTTAATGATTATATCATAAAAAATTATAAAAAGCAATATATTTACTTTGTGGTAAAAAATGGAAAATAAAAAATGAAAAAAATATAAAAAAAGTATTGACAATGTAAAAAAAATAGGTTATACTTTATCTTGCGTTAAGCAATAAACAAATTAATATTTATGCTCCCTTAGCTCAGTTGGTCAGAGCAACCGGCTCATAACCGGTGGGTCCAAGGTTCGAATCCTTGAGGGAGCACCACCATTAAACATCACAGAAATGCGATGTTTTTTTGTACTAATTTTTTATAATAATATTATTGTTAAAAAATAAAGTTTGTGATAGAATACAAAATATAAAATACAACTTTGTAGTTCATAATTTATGTATATAATTTCAAAAATTATATAAAATAAAATACAAAGGAGGTTTCAATTATGGAACAAAAAATCAAAGCCGTACAATATGGCGTAGGAAAAATGAGTTTATACACAATGAGATACATGCTAGAAAAAGGAATTGAAATAGTAGGAGCAGTAGATGTAAATCCAGCAATAATAGGAAAAGATATAGGAGAAATATTAGGAAAAGAAAAATTAGGAATAATTGTTGTGTCAGTGGAAGATGCAGAAGAAATGATGCAAACAACAAAACCAGACATATGCATAATAACAACAAGAAGTTTAATAGCAGAATTAGAGGAACCATACATGTTATGTGCAAAATTAGGGATAAATGCAATATCAACATGTGAAGAAGCATTTTATCCACAAAATTCTAATCCAACATTAACAAATAAAATTGATGAACTAGCAAAAGCAAATAATTGTACAATAACTGGAACAGGATATCAAGATATATATTGGGGACAACTTATAACATCAATAGCAGGATCAACACAAAAAATAACAAAAATAAAAGGAAGTTCAAGTTATAATGTTGAAGACTATGGAATAGCGTTAGCAGAAGCACATGGAGCAGGTCTAACATTAGAAGACTTTGATAAACAAGTTGCATCAGTAGATAGAATGTCAGATGAAGAAAGACAAGAAATAATAAATAAAGGCGAATATGCACCATCATATATGTGGAATGTAAATGGATGGTTATGTTCAAAATTGGGACTAACAATTATAAGTCAAACACAAAAATGCGTACCACAAACATATAAAGATGATATTTATTCATCAACATTGGATATGACAATAAAAGCAGGAGATGCAACTGGAATGAGTGCAGTAGTTACAACAAAAACAAAAGAAGGAATTACAATTGAATCTGAATGTATAGGAAAAGTTTATGCACCAGACGAATTTGATAAAAATGTTTGGACAGTAGAAGGAGAACCAACAACAACTATTACTGTTGAAAAACCTGCAACAGTTGAATTAACTTGTGCAACAGTTGTTAATAGAATTCCAGATGTTATTAAGGCACAACCAGGATATATTACAACAGAAAAATTAGGTGATTTACAATTTAAAAATAAAATATGCTAAAAAATAAGGATTGGGGAAAGTTCTTCAATCCTTATTTCTCACTTAGTAAAGGATAGGTTAGAATTATTGAGATTTGAATTGTAATAATTTTTTGATTTAGAAAAAGAAAACACTTGACAAAACAAAACAAATGTTTTACAATAAGACTGGTGATATTATATGGAAAGACAAATATTACATGTTGATGTAAATAATGCTTTTTTGTCTTGGCTTGCTGTGTATAAGTTGAAAAATGGTGAACAAGTAGATATAAGAGAACAAGTTGCTGTAATAGGTGGAGATGAAACAAAAAGATCTGGAATTGTTTTAGCCAAAAGTTCGAAAGCTAAACAATTTGGAATAGTTACAGGAGAGACATTATATAGTGCAAGACAAAAATGTAGAAATTTACAAGTATATCCTGGTGATTATAAAATATATAGAGAATATTCAAATAAATTATATAATTTACTGTTAGAATATACAGACAAGATAGAGAGATATTCAATAGATGAATGTTTTTTAGATATGACAAATTACTTGATGGGTGATAAATTAATAAATAAAGCAAATGAAATAAATAAAAGAATAAAGAAAGAATTAGGATTTACGGTTAATGTAGGTGTGGCTCATAATAAATTATTAGCAAAAATGGCATCAGATTTTACAAAACCAGATAGAGTTCATACATTATATGAAGAAGAAATACCACAAAAAATGTGGGATTTGCCAATATCAGAGTTATTTATGATAGGGAAAAGAACAGTACCTAAATTATATAATATGGGCATTAAAACAATAGGACAATTAGCTAAATCAGATGAAAAATTGCTGATTAAAAAGTTTGGAAAATTCGGAAAGGTTATGTGGGAATATGCAAATGGAATTGATGAAGCAGAAGTTAATTATTTGCCAGAAAAACCCAAAAGTATAGGAAATTCAGTTACACTACCAATAGATGTTTCTGATATATCACAATTAGAAGAAGTAATTGTTGCTTTATCAGAACAGGTTTCTTATAGATTAAGAAAGGAAGATTTGTTAGCTACTGTTGTAAATGTTCAATTAAGAACTAAAAATTTTGAAGATTTTTCACATCAAGCAAAGTTAGATTGTGCTACTTCAAGTACAAAGGAAATATTAAAAAATGCTAAATATTTGTTTAGAGAAATGTATAAAACAGGTATGCTTATTAGACTTGTTGGTGTTAGAGTGGATGGTTTGGTTGAAAAGGAACAATTGCAGTTATCTTTGTTTGGAAATACAGAGGATTCTAAGAAACAACAGAAACTTGATAGTGTTTTGGATGGTTTAAATGAAAAGTATGGCTATAATTTTGTTAAAAGAGCTGGTAAAATGAATGTTGATAAAAAAGTTTTTGATAATTTTAGAAAAAAATTTTAGAAATGTATTGACAAAAGTATATAAAAAGCTTATAATAGCAATTGTCGATGCGTCGACAATATATTTCTAAAATTTAATATGGGTAGGTGGCCGAGTGGCTAAAGGCGGCAGACTGTAAATCTGTTCTCATTTGAGTACGATGGTTCGAATCCATCCCTGCCCACCAAAGGATAATATCGTCGCACCAGACGAAAAAAACGATTAAATCGACTGTAAAAGGTCGATTTTTTTCGTGCCTAAGTATTGAAATTTTCGGAAAGGTGTGATATTATGTTAAACATAATCAAGAAACAAATCAATATTAGTAAAGAACTAAATTCTAAAATTGAGTGGGCGTGCCAATTAAAATTAAAAGGAAAGGAAAAACCTAAAATTTATCAAGGCTCATTAAGAGTTATTGAACATAGCAATTTAGCATATGTAGAGCCCCATAGATTAGTGATTAAAAATAATCTTTATTTATTCTTTAATGAACACGATTATTTTTATGTGAATGATTTGAGAAACAAATATCCGTTATCTCAATTAAAAGATTACATAGCAAGGCATTGATAATTTTAGAGTTTTAAAAAAATATACTATATTGGTTTATTTGTGATATTAAAAATAAGTTAATATAAATAAATTATAAAATTCTAAAAGTGTCGATAGCCAAATGCTAATTGCAAATTGCTATGTGACACTTTTTATAGTGCCTTTCTATCATCAATTTTGGAAGGAGGATTTATAATAATGAATGATGAAAAGAAAGTAGCAGGAATTTATATTAGAGTTAGTACAGATGATCAAGCTAGGGAACGGATTTAGTTTAGGAGAACAAAAGGAAAAACTATTACAGCTTTGTAAATTTAAAGAATACGAAGTATTTAAGGTGTATGAAGATGCTGGAATAAGTGCAAAAGATATGGAACACAGACCAGCATTTCAAGAGATGTTAGCAGATATGAAGAAAGGCAAAATCAACTATATTGTCGCATATAAGCTAGACAGAGTTACACGTTCAGTTCGTGATTTAGAGGAACTAATTGCAGTATTAGAAAAGCATAATACCTATTTGGTGTGCGATAGGGACGATGTAAATACGAGCAGTGCTAATGGTCGTTTCTTTGTAAGAATGCTAACAGTGTTATCTCAATTAGAAATTGAAATAGTGAGTGAAAGGACAAAGTTTGGATTAAATGGTGCTATAAAATTTGGACATTTGCCACGGTACTATTCCATTAGGTTACAAGAAAGACAGTAACAAGAGAACTGTAATTGATGAAACTACAAAAGAGATTATAATAAGAGTATTCAATATGTATTTAGAGGGAAAAAGCTTTCAACAAATAGCAAATATCTTTAAAGAAGAGCAGATACTATTTCCTAAAAAATGGAGAGATTCCCATATTCAAAAGATAATAGAAAATCGTATTTATATGGGAGATTATGAACAATACAAGAAAATTGGAAAAGCACAAGGCAAAGAGCCAATAATCTATATGAATGTTGTAGAGCCAATTATTAGTCGTGCTATGTGGGAAGAAGCACAAATACAAAAAGAGAAAAATCAAAGAGCCTATACAAGAGATAGAGTTTATTTATTCTTTCAAAAACTGAGATGTCCAAACTGTAATAGAATAATGAAATTCAAAGGCTCAGGTGGTAAAAAGAAAAAATATATGTATTACAACTGTGAACATTGCAAGTTATATTATAGAGAAGATTTAATAGAAGAATGTTTAGAACATTTTATATTAGATTTAGTTGAATATGATATGTCAGTCAAAAAGTATTTTTTTCCAGTTTTAGCAGATAAAAAAGAAACAAGTACAGAAAAAAATAGACAAAGAAATTGAACAGATAGAAAAACAAAGAGAAAGAATTAAAAAAGCATATTTAAGTGGTATTGTAGAAATGGAAGATTTCTCGGAAGATTATAAAGTTATAGAAGAAAAATTAAGCATATTAGAAAAGAAAAAGTTAGATACTTTGAACTTAAATGCTATAACATTTTCTCCTCAACAACTAATGGCTGATAGAGATATAGAAAGAGAAAAGCAAATTAGAGATAATACTTTAAATGAAAAAATAAAAGAAGAATGGAATAAAAAATCAAAAGAAGAGAAACAAGAGTTTATTTCAAAGTTTATAGAATCAGTTGTACTAATAAAAGATGAAAATGGGTACTTGCAAATTGATAAAATCAATTTTAGAAGTAGTTATATTCATCAAATGGTAAAGTTCTTTAATAATGGAATATTTGATGTATATGCCCCAGTAGAAGTAAATGGAAAAGAAACATTTATTAGAACAGGTGTAAATATAAATCAAGAACAATTAGATGAATATATAGCAAGATTAAATCAAGAATTTGAAATAGAATTTTATGAAGTTGCACAAATGGATTTGAATAAAAGTTATGGAGATAAAGAAGTAGAATTTGAAATTGATACAGCGAAAGAAAAGTTAATAAGAATGGTAGCAGTAAAAGAAGAAAAAACGTTTCCAACATCACAAGAAGAAAATGTACGAATAGGTGCTATTGTTTATACAACTGCGTAGGCATTTCTTAAAACAAATTAACGTGGCACGTTTTGTTTTTACAAAGTAAAAATGAAAGTGGCGATAGTTAATTTGAATAAATTTTATTCCAATGGAAGAAAATTTATTACCTCGCAGAGCCACCTGAATTTTGACATACTTGTCAAAATCCATAGGGGGTTAGGATATTTGGAAAGACAAAATCCTCTTGGCAAGGAAGTATGAAAAATGAATGAGATGTTAGCCTATTCTATACATCTTGGAAACGATAAAAATAAAACTAAAAAAGCAAAAGAAATTGCAAAAAATAATCAATCAAATACAACTTCTTTTAGTAATAATTCTATTCAAAATTTGGCACAATTATCAAAAGCCAATAACCATAATTTAAGAAAATACGATAACAAAACAGAACTAATCTCTGTAATTTATGGAACAGGTAATTTAATAAATGATGTTCAAAATTTATATTTACAAGAGTTTGAAAATGCAAGAATTGAATACAACAATAAGCAAACAAGAGAAAATAGAAAAATACAAAATTACTTTGAACATATATCAAAAAATTCTAATAGAGATTTATGTTGTGAAATAATAATTGAACTTGGAGATATGAATTTTTGGCAAGATAAAACACAAGAATATTGCTATAAAATGGTACAAGTTTATAAAGAACAACTACAAGATTTTGTAACAGCCGTCCCGCAATTTAAAATAGCTAATGCAGTAATTCACTTTGATGAAACAAGTCCCCATCTTCATATGATTGGCATTCCAATAAAAGAACGGATACAAAAATGGAATGAAAAAACAAGTAGCAAAATCACAAATATTTACAAAAGAATCACTTACTAGAATACAAGACAAAATGAGAAATTGCTGTATAAAATCATTTAACAAAGTATATGAACAAGATTATCAGCTCAAAACAAAAGAAAAAGGTAGAAATCAAGATATTCCAGTTAGTCAAATGCAGAACTATAATAAAGTAAAAAAGCAATATGAAAAGAATAAGAAACTATTAGAACAAGCAAATAAAAAGACAGATTTAGTAAATGAAAATGGCAATAATATTAAAGAAATAGTATCTAATTTAAAGCCTAATCTAGTAAACAAAAAGAATTATACTATCTCACAAGAACAAGTAACAACTATAAAAGATTATATTTCGAAAGTAGAAGATACTACAAAAACAATGAAAAAAGTAAATGATTTAGATGTCATTATAAGGGAGTATGAAAAAGATTTAAAAGAACATCATAACGAAGTTAGAGAATTAAACTCTACTATTAGAGAAAAAAATATAGAAATAAGAGATTTAACACAAAATTTAGATATAGCAAAAAATACTATTTCAAAACAACAAAATATGAATTGTAAAACGGAGGTAAAAAATTATGATATTAAAATGTAATAATGAAAAAGTAGTGAATTTAGTAAAGTGTTTTGAAACATTAGACTTTGCAGATAAACTAAGATTAAGTATAGATATGCTTGAAAGCTATCATATAAAAGTAAAAAACAATAAAGTATTAGAAATTTTAAAGAAATTATTGTGTGCAGTTGATGAAAGTTATAATAAAACAAAATTCTTGAATCTTCTTAACTATAAACATTTACTTATGACTTCGGCACAAGCAATGGAACTAACTGAAAAGGAACAAAATGTTTTTGTATTTGAAGTGTTATATAATATTTATAAAACATTCAAGTATTAGAAAGATAACGCAGACTCCAATAAAACAGGAGCCTGCGTTTACGGTGCATTATTCGGATATAGTCTTATATGTCACAATATAAAACTCATCAGAGCCGTGAGACCATACACACATACTTGTAGATATGTCCACTATTTCGTATTTTGTTTCGTCGAAATTTTCGAGAAAACTTAAATACTCTTGAGCATCTTCTGTTCGAAATAGTGAATAGGTACCTACCAATGTTTGCGTTGTTTCACTGTGAATAGTTTCATTCTCTGTTGAGCAACCAGATAACAACACAGCCACAACTAACATGGAGCAGAACAATGCAATAATCCGTTTTTTCATATTGATTCCTCCTTATAATTGTTCGGAGGCCTGCACCTCCGAAATTTTACCTTTTCAAAGGTGCAACAACTACTGTTACTATTCTAATTATACATCATTTTACATAAAAAAGCAATAAATATTTTGTTAATAACATAACTAGATAAATTTGCAATTTTATTTAAAAGATTGTATAATGTGGTTAATATTAGTGGGTACAGCGAAATATAATAAATGTACCTGTTTAGTAAATATTGCTGATATTTTGGTAATATGCTAGATGGATAAGGAGATTACTATGAAGCGGATTTTTTTGTTAGGGGCAATAACTGTGTTTGTAATTTCATTCGGAGTATGTGGCTGTGAAAATAAAAAAAATGAAAAAATGTCATTTCCAAAAGAAATAGTGTCTGGTAGCTATTTATTGTTTCAAACAGATGATGTTGATGAATATCTCAATTTTTTGAATAGATTTGATGAAGACAAATATGAGATAGTTAATATTGACACATTTGTCTATGAGACATCATCCAACTACGATAATGAATATTACATGATTACGTACAAAAAAATTGAATAGTGATATATTTCTTAACTCAAAATAGAGCCAAGCATAAGGCTCTATTTTGAGTTGTTTGCAAAAGAATATAAAATTACCGGTTTGACTTTTCGCTAGAAATTTATTATAATATATATTATAATACAGTCTTTTGGACTTTAAACAGGAGGATTGGCAATGACAAAACGGAAAATGCTTGCGATGATTATCGCCCTTGTAATGTGTGTTTCTCTATTAACTGCTTGTTGTAAAAAATCTGACTTAGATGTTCAATCTAAATCTGGAACATTTATTTTAGTTGAAGAACAAGTTGTTAGAGGTTCTTATGTTGATCAGTATATTATGTACGATCCGGATACGATGGTAATGTATTCTTACTTAGAAGATGGACACGCTGCTGGACTTACTGTAATGTACAATGCTGATGGAACACTTAAACTTTATTCCCCTGAAGGGGCTGGAACTGAATAAGTTTCAGCCCCTTCGGGGGATTTTTATTTTCACTGAATTGTAACAGATGTTTTTATAAATATAAAAAAAATATGTAACACTAAATAAATTTGCGAACTTATTTAAAAACTTTATAAGTGTGTGTATTGATAATTAAGACATATTGTGATAATATAATTAAGATAATTTAATATAATGGAGGAAAAAAATGAAATTAGGAATAGTAGGATTACCAAATGTAGGAAAAAGTACATTATTTAATAGTATAACAAAAGCAGGAGCAGAATGTGCAAATTATCCATTTTGTACAATAGAACCAAATGTAGGGGTTGTAGCAGTACCTGATGAAAGGTTAGATAAATTGACACAAATGTATAAGCCAGAAAAAACAACACATGCAGTAATAGAATTTGTAGATATAGCAGGATTAGTAAAAGGAGCAAGTAGAGGAGAAGGTCTTGGAAATAAATTTTTATCACATATTCGTGAAACAGATGCAATTGTAGAAGTTGTGAGATGCTTTGAAGATTCTAATGTTGTACATGTTGATGGAAGTGTAAATCCAATAAGAGACATAGAAACAATAAATCTTGAATTAATATTTGCAGATATAGAAACAGTAAATAAAAGATTAGATAAAGCTAGAAAAAATTTGAAAGCTGATAAAAAATATCAAGAAGAAATAGACTTGTTAGAAAAAATATTAAAAGTTTTAGAAGAAGGAAAATCAGCAAGAACAATAGACTTTAATGAAGATGAACAAGTATTAGTAAAAGATATGTTTTTATTAACAACAAAACCAATCTTATATATTGCAAATGTATCAGAAGAACAACTAGATAATGCTGAAAATGATGAATTAGTAAAACAAGTAAAAGAATATGCATCAGCTGAAAAAGCAGAAGTAATTCCATTATGTGTTAAAATAGAAGAAGAACTTTCTGGATTAGAAGATGATGATAAAAAAGAAATGCTAGAAGCACTAGGACTAGAAGAGTCAGGATTAGACAAAGTTATAAAAAGAAGTTATGACTTATTAGGATTAATGTCGTTCTTAACAGCAGGAGAGCCAGAAGTAAGGGCATGGACTATAAAAAAAGGTACAAAAGCACCACAAGCAGCCGGAAAAATTCACTCAGATATAGAAAGAGGATTCATAAAAGCAGAAGTTGTATCATATGATGATTTAATGAGAGAAGGTTCAATGGTTGCTGCAAAAGAAAAAGGCCTTGTACGTTCAGAGGGTAAAGAATATATAATGAAAGATGGAGACATAGTTTTATTTAAATTTAATGTCTAATTATGTAATATTTTTGTAATCAAAATGTAAAATAAAATATGATCAAAACATATTGACTTATTAAATTATAAAGTATAAAATGTATTATATAGAAAAAAGTTGCAATCAATTTGAATTAATGGTATAATAATATTTGATTGTAGAAGAATAATATATATAAACAAAGGAGAGAATTAATATGAAAAAATCAAAATTAGTAAGTTTAGTTTTAGTTGTTATTATAAGCTTTTCAGTATTATTTATGGCTAAGGATGTATTAGCTGCTACTGATTTAACAAATTCTATTTTAAATAATACAACAACAAATAATTCATTAAATAGTGTATCAAATAATACTACAAACAATAAAACAAATAATACAACAAACAATCTTGTTTTAACAACAAATAATACAAGCAATTACAATAATACAAGTTTACCAAAAACAGGTGTTGCTGATACAATGCCAGCTGTAATATTAGTAGCTGTATTAGGAATATCAGCAGTTTATGCTTATAAAAAAATGCAAGAATATAAAAATATTTAGTATAAAAAATAAAGTGAAGGAATTTTGTGAAATTCCTTTATTTTTTTTTGTATTTTGTATATAATAGTGAAAGTAAAAACAAAGGAGAGATACCAAATGAATGAAAAACAAGCACAAAAAAGAATAGAGGAACTAAGGAAACAAACAGATTATTATGCACAAAAATATTATGATGATGATGCACCAGAAATATCGGATTTTGAATATGATATGCTAATGGTTGAATTACGTAATTTAGAAAAAGAATATCCACAATTTTTATCAAAAGAATCATTAACACAAAAAGTAGGTGGACATGTAAAAGAAGGATTTGAAAAAGTAACGCATGAAGTTCCACTACAAAGTTTACAAGATATTTTTAGTTTTGAAGAAGTAGAAGAATTTTGTCATAAGATGGAAGAAAAGGCACGAGAAAACGGGATAGAAAAAGTAAAATATGTAGTAGAAACCAAAATAGATGGATTATCATCAGCACTTGAATATAAAAACGGGGAATTTGTTAGAGGTGCTACAAGAGGAAATGGACTTGTAGGAGAAGATGTAACACAAAACTTAAAAACAGTAAAAACAATACCAATGGAGATAAAAGATAAAATAAATATAACAGTACGTGGAGAGGTATTTATTTCCAAAAAAGATTTTGAGCAAATGAATCAAGAAAGAGAAGAAAATGAAGAAGAACTATTTGCAAATGCTCGTAATGCAGCAGCAGGGTCACTTCGTCAATTAGACAGTAAAATAACAGCAACAAGACCTCTTGATATTTATATATTTAATGTCCAAAAAATAGAAGGAAAAGAGTTCAATTCACACTTTGAAGAACTTGAATATTTAGAAAAATTAGGATTTAATGTAAACCCTGTGCGTATACCATGTGAAACAATAGAAGAAGTAAAAGATGCAATTAGAAAAATTGGAGATATGAGAGAAAATCTAACATTTGGAATAGATGGAGCAGTTATAAAAATAGATGATCTAAAATTTAGAGAGATATTAGGAACAACAGTAAAAACACCAAGATGGGCAATTGCATATAAATATCCACCAGAACAAAAAGAAACCATACTAAAAGATATAGTATGTCAAGTAGGAAGAACAGGTGTAATCACACCAATGGCAATACTAGAACCAGTAAAAGTTGCAGGGTCAACAATATCAAAAACAACATTACACAACGAAGATTTCATAAAAGAAAAAGGGTTAAAAATAGGAGATACCGTAGTAATACAAAAAGCAGGAGATGTAATACCAGAAATAGTAAAAGTTGTAGAAGAAAAGAGGACAGGAGAGGAAAAAGACTTTGAAATGCCAAAAATATGCCCAGTATGTGGAGCAGAAGCTGTAAGAGAAGAAGGAGAAGCAGCAGTAAGATGTACAGGAATTGAATGTCCAGCAAAACTATTTAGAAACTTAGTTCACTTTGTATCAAGAGAAGCAATGAATATAGATGGACTTGGAGAAAATATAATTCAACAATTACTAGATAGAGAATTAATTCATAACATATCAGACATATATGAATTAAAATTTGAAGATATAGCATCACTAAAAAAGAATGGAAAGAAATTTGCACAAAACCTAATAGATAGTATAAATGCAAGTAAAGAAAATGATTTATATAGATTAATAACAGCATTAGGAATTAGACATGTAGGAGGAAAAGCATCAAAAATGCTAGCAAGAAAATACAGAACGATGGACAACCTATCAATTGCAACATTTGAAGAACTAAGTGAAATAAAAGATATTGGAGAAGTAATGGCAAATAGTATTAGAGAATTCTTTTTACAAGAACAGACAACAGATTTACTAAAAAAATTGAAATCAGCAGGTGTTAATATGAATTGTTTAGAAGAAGAAAGTACAGACAAAAGATTTGAAGGAAAAACATTTGTATTAACAGGAAGTTTACAAAAATATACAAGAAAAGAAGCAGAAGATATAATTGAAAGACTAGGAGGAAAAACATCAGGTTCTGTATCAAAGAAAACAGATTATGTATTAGCTGGCGAAGATGCAGGAAGTAAACTTACTAAGGCACAAAGCTTAGGGGTTACGGTTATATCAGAAGATGAATTTGAAAAACTTTTAGGGGACTAAATTTTTGAAAAAAAATTTTGGATGACGATGAGCGAACAACCCAAGATTTGGCAGACTAAATTTTTGAAAAAAATTTTGGATGACGATGAGCGAACGAAGTGAGCGAAAGGAAAAATATTATGGAAGAAAAATATACTTTTGAAATGATGTGGGAAGATTTAAATAATGGATACCAAATTTTTTACACATATGTTAGAAATAGATATTTATTATTTAAAACAGCACCAAATTGTTATACACAAAAATTATTAACAGAACACACAAAAAATCCTCAACCTAAAATGTCCATGCTTACATTAAAAAGAGTTAAGGAAATGTTTCCAGATATGGAAGATATAGAATATAAGATAATTAGTGATATTTAAATTATAAAATGTTTATGAGATTAAAGAATTTTAAAAGGAGAAGTAGAAATGGCTATAATTATAGATGGAAAAGAATTAGCAAAAAAAATAAGAGCAAATCTGAAAATTGAATGTGAAGAATTAAAACAAAAAAATATAAACTCAAAATTAGCAGTAATAATGGTCGGAGAAGATCCTGCATCAAAAGTATATGTAAGAAATAAAAGTAGAGCTTGTGAAGATGTTGGAATAGAATATGAAGAGTATTTATTAGATGCAAATATAACTCAAAATGAATTGATTAAATTAATTGAAAAATTAAATAAAGATAAAACAGTAAATGGAATATTATTACAAAGCCCAATACCATCAAATTTAGATATAAATGAAGCTTTTAGAACAATATCACCAGAAAAAGATGTTGATGGTTTTAATCCAGTAAATGTAGGAAAATTAGTTTTAAATCAAGATACATTTGTGTCTTGTACACCATATGGAATTATGAAAATGTTTGAAGAATATAATATTGACTTGACTGGTAAGAATGTGGTAATATTGGGAAGGAGCAATATTGTAGGTAAGCCATTAATACATTGTTGTTTAAATAAAAATGCAACAGTAACATCATGTCATTCTAAAACATTAGAATTAGCAAGAAAAGTGAAAGAAGCGGATATATTGATATCTGCAATTGGAAAAGCTCATTTTGTAACAGCTGATATGGTAAAAGATGATGCAGTTGTGATTGATGTTGGAATTAATAGATTGGATAATGGTAAAATTACAGGTGATGTTGATTTTGAAAATGTAAAAGAAAAAGCAAGTTATATTACACCAGTTCCAGGGGGAGTAGGACCGATGACAATAGCTATGCTTATGAATAATGTTATTAAGGCTACTAAAAGACAGAATAGCTTGATAGACTAATTTTAGAGAGCCTTGAAAAATTTTATAAAAAATAAAAAAGGGACACAAGATAATTGTGTCTTTTTGTGTTATAGGTAAGTTCTTATAATAAGTAATATGAAAACTGGAGGAAAATAAATGGAAAATCTGAATAGTAAGAGATATTGGATATGGTTTAGTCTAATAAAAGGTTTGGGGTGTGTGAGAAAAAATAAATTACTACAATTATATAAAACACCGGAAAAAATATATAATTTAACGAAAGAAGAACTCTTAAAAATAAGTGGCATAGGAGATAAAGTAGTTTCAAGTATTTTACAATCTAAAAATGAAAAATTAATAGATTATCATATACAATATATGAAAGAAAATAATATCGATATTATTAATATATATGAGAAGGATTATCCACAATTATTAAAGAAAATATATGATTCACCTGTAAGTTTGTATATAAGAGGTGATAAGAGGATACTTAATGGAGAGAATATTGGAATTGTAGGGTGCAGAGATTGTTCTGATTATGGAAAAAAGGCAGCAAAATATTTTGCATATAATTTGTCTAGAAAAGGTGTGAATATTGTTAGTGGACTTGCAAAAGGAATTGATAGTTATGCACATTTGGGAACAGTTGGAGCGACTGTTGAAATTGAAAAATATGAAAATGATGAAAAAATAAAAGTATGCTGTAAAAAGATGAAAGAAGATTGTGGAAAAACAATTGCTGTTTTAGGAAATGGATTAGATGTCATTTATCCAAAAGAAAATGTAGAGTTAGCTAGAAAGATTATAAGAAGTGGTGGTGCTATTGTATCTGAATATCCGTGTGGGATAAAACCAGATAGAATGAGTTTTCCTGCTAGGAATAGGATAATTAGTGGAATTAGCAATGGTGTTATTGTTGTTGAAGCAAAAGAGAAAAGTCGGTACTTTAATTACAGTTGATTTTGCTTTGGAGCAAGGAAGGGATGTTTTTGTGGTTCCAGGGAATATCAATTCTGTTAATTCAGTTGGAACTAATGATTTGATTAAACAAGGAGCAAAAATGGTTACAACTTATAAGGAAATAATGTAAATTAGAAAATAATGTAAGTTGGAAAAGGATTATGAGATATAAAATATAAAAAAGATAGTAAGAAAATTACTATCTTTTTTTGGTGGCTCGAAGTGGAATCGAACCACTGACACGGGGATTTTCAGTCCCCTGCTCTACCAACTGAGCTATCGAGCCAATTAAAATATTCATAAATAAAAAAATGGCGACCTGGAACGGGCTCGAACCGTCGACCTCTAGCGTGACAGGCTAGCGTTCTAACCAACTGAACTACCAGGCCGTAAAAGAATGGTGGTCGTTATAGGGCTCGAACCTATGACCCCCTGCTTGTAAGGCAGATGCTCTCCCAGCTGAGCTAAGCGACCTTGTTCTTTCGACGAGTTTAAGTATACAAGATTTTAAAATAATTGTCAACACTTTTTTGAAAAAAAATTATATTTTTTGTTGCAAGATTTAAAAAACACTGAAATATAGAGGATTTTAAGAAATTAAATTTTTTTTAATTTTTTAAAATCCTTCAAAAATTGGATATAGTGAGTATAAAAATAGTATAAGTTTGAAATATATAAAAAAATAACAGACACAATATAAGCCAAAAGAGTGTAGTAATAAAAAATATCACTACACTCTTTTGGGGTACGAAGTAATTAACAGTTAAACTTCTTTTTCAGAGCTGCAAATTCCTGGCTCTGCAATAAAAGTGTCATATCAGGAACTTTTAATAAAGCCTCCAGCTCTAGAAGAGCAGGGTTGTTTTTCCGGTATCCATCGGCAACTTTGTAGAGTTCAACCTTTTTACTGTAGAATTCTGCATTTTGTTCTTTAAGAACAGGTGCAAGCTCTTCATAAGGAATATGTAACTCCTTAGCAATACGTCTAAACGTATTTTCTACTAGCCGGTCAACATCTGCACTACCTACATATGCAATGCAGGTTCCTCTGAGCTTTGACCAATCAGCATTAATCCAATTTGTTTTCTTTACTTCGCTAATAATTGTTTTCATATGTGTTTTTCCTCCTATTATAATTTTTTATTTTCAAAATTGGAGGGAAACACATAGCCCTCCAATTCTGGAAGGCTTTATGTATTTAAGTAAGTCTTCGAACTTTAGTATAACACACATTTTACATAAAGTCAAACAAATGCAATAATTTTTACTAAAATTTTCCAATTTTTATATTAATTTTGCTTGATTTCTCAATATAAAGTGCAAAATTCTTTGTAAAAATAAGAAAATTAGAAAAATAATTTATTTACTTGTTTTTTATAAAAAGATGTAGTATTATACTTGATATGAGAATAAGAAGGGAAAATAAAAGATGGAAAAAAGAGTTGTAAAACAAATTGAAAAAAGGGACGAAAATGGAAATTTAGAATATACAATAATACCTAATTATAAAACACATGTTGATTTTATGACAAAGGCAGAATTAAAATTTTATAGATTTTTAATCAATATAATAATCGAATTAAAGAAAACGTATGATTTAAATTTAAGTATATTTGCACAAGTGGCAGTAAATAGAATTATAGATGTAAATAATGATAGAGTAAAAAATGAATTATTTGATAAAATATCTCGTAAAAGTATAGATTTTGTCTTATTTGATGAAAAGAACTCTCAAATATACTGTTGCATTGAACTAGATGATAAAACACATGAAAATCCAGATAGACATGAAAGAGATATTTTATTAGATAATGTATTTAAAAATAATGTAAAATTGATACATATAACACAACAAGAATATTATTCGAAAGAAGAAATAATTAAAAAGATAATTAATGATTAAAATTTCTTCTTCTACTTATTGCAAAATTTATAAAAAAATGATAACATAGTTATGTTAATTCTGTTTTGACCTGTTTTACAGAAAGAACATAGGCAGCAAAAGTAAAATAATTATTTTAAGGAGGAAAAATATGAAGAAAGAAAACATTATTTTAATTTGGAAAGAGAAGGGTCGGAAATATCAAAAAGAGATAGAAAGGCAAAAATTCTACAATCTTATGAGTAGCATAAAAGATGCATTTGCAGAAAATGATATTTCAGCGCAGCTTACAGAACTTGCACCAAATCTTGTTTCAATTACAATAGACAAAGACAGAAATGCAGAAAAAGATGTTCCTGCAATTTATTGTCAATACGAGGACAAGGAAGGGGAGAATGATGTAAGGAAGGAAGACACAAGATATATAGCTATTAAAAGGTATCATAAAATAATGTGGGGAATACTTGACAAACTATGTGAAGAAGAGAGAAAGTAAAATAAAATAAAAAAGCTTAGTGAAAATTTTCAAATAGCATTCCAGAAAAGAGGTAGAAAATTTAAATTTCTGCCTTTTTTCTATTGCAAATGCAATAAAAATATGGTATTATATTTAAGTCAAAGACAAATACCTTATACTTAGTTTTAGGAAAAAACCTGCTTAAACTCAGTTTAAGGCAAATAATAAAAAACAGGAGGTGCAATCTGAAATGACAAAAGAAAGAAAACAAGAAATTATTAATACTTATAAAAGAGATGAAAAAGATACTGGTTCTCCAGAAGTTCAAATAGCTCTTTTAACAGAAAGAATTAATGAATTAACAGAACACTTAAAAGTACACAAAAAAGACAATCACTCAAGAAGAGGTCTTTTAAAAATGGTAGGTGCAAGACGTAGCTTACTTAAATATTTAAGTGATAAAGATGTTCAAAGATATAGAGATATCGTTGAAAAATTAGGATTAAGAAAATAATTAATCAAAATGGACGTTTTGCTAAATAAAAGTAAAACGTCTATTTTAAAATTATTTTTACCCCAAAATGGCCAGGTACTTTTTGGGTAAAAGATTATAATAAATATTTTTATCTTGTAACAATACTTGAAATTAGAATGTAGCTTGTACAATATACTATTAAAAATAGTACATTGTAGAGGTTACAACTAAGAAAAGTATTGTTAGAAAAATATATAGATATAAAAATAAAAGAAATAGAGATTTATCTCAAAAGTACCTGGAACTTTTGAGGAAGAAAAGGAGAAATATATATGTTTAAAACTTATTCAACAGAACTTGCAGGAAGAAAGCTAACAATAGAAACAGGTAAAATAGCAGAACTTGCAAATGGTAGCGTTATGGTTCGCTACGGAGAAACAGTTGTAATGGTAAATGTTACAGCTGCAAAAGAACCAAAAGATGGAATTGACTTTTTTCCATTATCAGTAGATTATGAAGAAAAATTATATGCAGTAGGGAAAATTCCAGGAAGCTTTACAAAAAGAGAAGGAAAACCAACAGACAAAGCAATACTAACATCAAGAGCAATAGATAGACCACTTCGTCCATTATTCCCAAAAGATTTCAGAAATGATGTATGTGTTGTTGCAACAGTTCTTTCAGTAGAACAAGATAATAGCCCAGAAGTATGTGCTATGATAGGTTCTGCAGCAGCTTTAGCAATTTCAGATATTCCATTTGGTGGGCCAACAGCAGCAGTAAATGTAGGTTATGTAGATGGACAAATTGTTATAAACCCAACAGTAGCTCAAAGAGAAAAATCAAGATTAACATTAACAGTAGCTGCAACACAAGAAAAAATAACAATGATTGAAGCAGGAGCAGACGAAATACCAAACGATACAATGTTAGAGGCTATAAAAGCAGCTCATGTAGAAATTAAAAAAATCTGTGAATTTATTTCTGAAATTCAAAAAGATTGTGGAAAAGAAAAATTTGAATACAAACACTTTGGAGTAGAAGAAAGTTTCTATGAGGAATTAAGAGGAGCTTTCAAAGACAGAATGTATCAAGATGTACAAGCTCCAGACAAAGAAACTAGAGATGCTAACATAGATAAAATAACTCAAGATATTACAAGCTATGTAGTAGAAAAATATGGGGAAGAAGCAGGAGAAGAAAGAAAGCAAGACATTGCAGATACAGTTCATGACCTAGAAAAAGAATGTGTTAGAGAAATGATTTTCAATGAACACAAACGTCCAGATGGAAGAAAAATAGATGAATTAAGACCACTTTCATGTGAAGTAGGTTTACTTCCAAGAGTACATGGTAGTGCAATATTTACTAGAGGACAAACACAAGCTATGACTATTGTAACTCTAGGAATGAAGAGTGAAGAACAAATGCTAGATGGTGTAGATGAAGAAACAGGAAAAAGATATATGCACCAATATAATTTCCCATCTTATTCAGTAGGAGAAGCAAGACCTTCTCGTGGACCTGGAAGAAGAGAAATAGGACATGGAGCTTTAGCAGAAAAAGCACTAGTTCCAGTAATTCCATCAGAAGAAGAATTCCCATATGCAATTCGTGTTGTATCTGAAATTTTATCTTCAAATGGATCAACATCACAAGCAAGTATTTGTGGAAGTACTTTAGCATTAATGGATGCTGGCGTTCCAATTAAAAGACCAGTTGCAGGTATTTCAACAGGTTTAGTTACAAGCAAGGAAAATCCAAATGAATATGTAATGCTTACAGATATTCAAGGAATAGAAGATTTCTTCGGAGACATGGACTTCAAAGTTGGTGGAACAAAAGATGGTATAACAGCTATCCAAGTTGACATTAAAAACGATGGACTAACATATGATATAATCAAAGAAGCTTTCGAAAGAACAAAAGTTGCTCGTGATTATATATTAGACGAAATAATGAAACCACAAATAGCAGAGCCAAGAGCTGAATTATCTAAATATGCACCAAGAATAATTACAACAACAATCAATGTAGACAAGATTAAAGATGTAATCGGACCTGGTGGAAAAATGATAAACAAAATTATAGATGCAACAGGTGTTAAAGTAGACATCGAAGAAGACGGAAGAGTTTGCATTTACACAGACGATGCTGAAAACGGAAAGAAAGCTTTGAAAATGATTGAAGATATTGCAAAAGATATCGAAGTTGGAAAAGTTTATGACGGAAAAGTTACAAGAATAATGAACTTTGGAGCTTTTGTTGATATTGGTGGAGGAAGAGAAGGATTACTTCATATTTCTAAAATATCAAACAAGAGAGTTGAAAAAGTTGAAGATGTTTTAGCAGTAGGCGATGAAATTAAAGTAAAAGTTTATGAAATAGACAATCAAGACAGAATTAACTTAACAATGAAAGACTTAGAAGAAAATAAAGAAAACAAAGAAGAACACGTAGAAGAATAATAAATGCAACACGTAAAAGTAGCAATAAATATCAAAATTCGACAATAGTTGCAAATATATGAATAAGTAGTATAATATAGATGTGGGGAACGAAAATTCCCCAACATTATAATAATTGAAGGATTGATAAAATGAAGTATTTATATATAATACAACAAGCAATGGTTTGGATTTTAACTATATATTGGGTATATCAGTTGATAGTAAGTTTATGTTCACTTGTAAAATTAAAAGATAAACCATTGGTTGAGGAAAAGGACCATAAGTTTATGGCGATTTTGCCAGCTCATAATGAGGAAAATGTTATAGGAAACCTAATAGAAAGCTTGAAAAAACAAGATTATCCTGCCAATTTAATAGATATTTATGTAATTGCAGATAATTGTACGGATAATACGGTTAAGATTGCAAAAGAAGCAGGAGCAATTGTTTTAGAGAGAAAAGAAGATGACCCTAAAAAAAGAACAAAAGGGGCTGCTCTTCAATGGTTTTTAAAACAAAAAATAGAAGAAAATGCAGATTATGATGCATTCTGCGTATTTGATGCAGATAACATTGTAGATAAGGGATTCTTTACTGCAATGAACAAAAAACTTTGCCAAGGTGAAGAAGTTGTTCAAGGTTATAGAGATATAAAAAATCCAACAGATAGCTGGGTTTCTGCAGGATATGCAATATTCTATTGGACAATGCACAGATTCTATCATTTAGCTAGATACAATTTGGGATTATCAGCTCTTTTGAATGGAACTGGATTTATGGTTAAATTTGATATAATAAAACCAACAGGTTGGAACACAGACACTCTAACAGAGGATATAGAATTCTCTTTGAAACGTATAATACAAGGTAAAAGAGTTGGCTGGGCAACAGATGCCATAGTATATGATGAACAACCAGTAGGATTTAAACAATCATGGTCACAAAGATCAAGATGGACAATAGGACATATTCAATGTTTACAAGAATACACAAAACCATTAGCTGGAGCTGTAAAGAAAAATAAAACATTGATGAATTTTGATGGCCTTTTATACATGATGGGAAGTATTCCAATGTTTATAATGACTATTGTGTTATTGTTAATAAACTTTGTAATGTTCATATTTGGTGGAATGACACCAATGGATTTATTAATAAACTGCTTAAGATATATATTACCAACATTTTTCTTGCCAATATTTGTTGGAATAGTAATAATGATAATTGAAAGAAAACCAATAAGACCAATGTTAAAAGGACTTGCTTTTTATCCATTATTCTTGGGTTCATGGTTATTAATAAACTTTAAATGCTTATTCATACGTGATACAAAGTGGGAAAAGATAGACCACGTAAGAGATATAAAAATAAAAGATGTAGCATAACAGTAAAAAGAGGTGCAAATAAAGCATCTCTTTAATTTTGGAATATTTATGAAAATATATAGACTTTTCTATAAAAATAATGTAAAATTATATGGAAAATAAGCAAATAAAAAAAATTACACATTGCTTTTTATATTTCGATTATAGAGCAGTGTGCAGTTTGCAATATATTTGGCAACTACATTTCTGTAATTGCTTACTTTCTACGTTTATTATACATCAAGTAGAATAAATATGTCAATTGTTTTAAATAAATTTGTTTTGAAGGGGAATACGGGTAAAATGGAGAAAATACAAAAAATTTTTAAACCAAAATACATTCATATAGCTGTAATTATATTAGGAATAATATTCATGAGTCTATCAATATTTCACACGAATATGTGGTTTGATGAGAGTTACACAATAGGAATTGTAAGGCATTCTTTTTCAGAAATATGGAATATAACAAGTTATGATGTACATCCACCATTTTATTATTTCTGTTTGCATATTTTAAATTTAATATTTGGAGAGAATATTATTGTTTATAGATTGTTTTCAGCAATCACGATTGCATTAACTGCAATACTTGGATATACACACATTCGTAAAGACTTCGGAGAAAAAGTTGGTTTTTGGTTTTCTTTCTTAACACTAATGTTACCTGTATCTGCGCAATATGCAGGAGAAATAAGAATGTATTCTTTAGGAATGCTTTTGGGAACTATTATGTGTATATATGCTTATAGAATTTATAAGAAAGACATTCATAAATTAACATATGTATTTTTCGGACTAAGTAGCTTGACTTTAGCATACACTCATTATTATGGAGTACTATTAGCAGGCGTTATAAACTTGGCTTTATTCATATATCTAATCAAGAATAGAAAAGAAAGAAAACAAGATTTAATAAAATTTACAATAACGGCAGTGCTACAAGTTGTAGCATATTTGCCATGGCTTATAGTGTTTGCAAGCCATTTAAAAGGAACAAGTTTCTGGATTACATTAACTTTTCCAGGTTCAATATATGAAATATTAACAGTTCAATATAAAGGAAATTTGGCATTCCAGCCAATAATACTATCAACAGCATTTTATGCATATTTAATTTATATGGTAGCAAGCACGCCAAAAAAAGAAAGAAAACCTGGTACTTGGGGATTCATCATCTATATAGGAATAATTCTTCTAGTGCTAGTAATTTGTGCCATGTTACATAGTGTAATTTTACTAAGTAGATATTTATTAATATTGAATGGTGCATTCATGTTTTCTATTGCATATTTTATGGCAAAAGATACAAACAAGGTACGTATGATTACAATATGCCTTATAATATTGACCTTGTCAGCATTTAGTAACTGTAAAACTATAAGAGAAAACTATGCTGAAAATAATAGAGATTTTAAGACATACTTAGATGAAAACATTGAAGATGGAGATATAATTATATACTCTGGAGCTATAAATGGAGCTGTTATAACAACAGAAGTGTCACAAAACCATGATAATACATCATATTTCTACAATAAAGAACATTGGGGAGTACATGATGCATACAAAGCTTTTGCACCATATATGGTAATAGAAGAAGATTTATCAAAAATTTTAGATAATTATACGGGAAGAATTTGGATTGTAGAAAATGAAAATACGCATCAGTTATGTGATGAAATAGCAGAAAAATATGATGTGAAGAAGCTTGAAGAAAAGCAATTTATAAATAAGTATAAGGATTATAGATATACTTTTGAACTAATCGAAAAATAATTAGACTTTTTGCAGTGATAAATAATATTTAAAACACGGTTACATACACCACGTATGTGACCTTGCCTTTTAAATATTGTTTTCCATGTGTAAATGTTATTATTAAATTGAATTTATCAAATTTGTGAAGTGAAAAATAAAGTAAAATTATATAAATCTTAATGTATGTAAAATAAATTAAAAAGAAAGGTGTGGTAGATAAAAGTGGAAAAACAGAAAATGAGAGTATTGGCTTTTGTTGGACCATCTGGAACTGGCAAGAGTTACAGAGCACAATTAGTTGCAAGAGAAAATAACATTCATTACATAATAGATGATGGTCTGTTAATAAATGAAAATGAAGTATTAGCAGGTACATCAGCAAAAAAGGCTCCAACTAAAATAGAGACTGTAAAACATGCACTTTTTATAGAAGAAAAAGAACAAGCTGATATGAAGAAAGCTTTCAAAAAATACAAACCAGATAGTTTATTGATTTTGGGAACATCAGACAAAATGATACAGAAAATAATAGAAAGCTTGGATTTACCACCTCTTGAGAAAACAATTTATATAAACGAAGTTGCAACAGAAGAAGAGATGGAAAAGGCTCGTAATATACGTGTTACACAAGGAAAACACGTAATACCAGTACCAACATTTGAAATAAAAAAGGATTTTTCTGGATATATTCTAGATCCACTACAAATATTTAAATCAAAAGGTGGAACACCTTATATATCAGAAAAATCAATAATAAGGCCTACTTTTAGTTATCTTGGAAAATTTACTATATCGGACAGTGTGTTTAGACAAATTGCCGAAAGAGTAGCCAAGAAAATGCCAGAAATATATGATGTTTCCAGAATAAGGACTCAAAACTATGGAGATGGAATATCAATATACTTAGAGGTAATTATAAATTATGGAAATAATATTATAGAGGTATTACAGAATTATAAAGCAAGGATAAAAAAAGAAATAGAAAAACAAACTGCGATGAATATAATAAAAATTGATTTAGTTGCAAAGGGAATTCATATGAATGAAGAATAAAAAATATGCAAAGTGTATGGAAAGTACATTTTGGGGACGGAGAAGAAAATGTCTTTTATAGTAGCAATAGATGGACCTGCAGGAACAGGCAAAGGAACTATGGCAAGCAGATTGTCAAAAAAATATAATCTAGTAAATATAGATACTGGTGCAACTTATAGATGTGTTACACTAGAAATGATGAACCAAAATATTGGAATGGATGAAGAAGAAAAAATTGCAGAAATGTTAAAGAGCATTCAAATAGAATTAAGTACTGAAAAAGGAAAACAAAAAGTATTTTTGAATGGTCAAGATGTAACTGATAAAATAAGAAGCAAGGAAGTATCTGCAAATGTATCACCTGTTTCAAGTATAAAGCAAGTAAGACTTGCGATGGGCGGACTTCAGAGAAAAATGGCTCAAGGAAAAGATGTAATAATGGAAGGAAGAGACATTGGAACTGTAATATTTCCAAATGCAGACGTTAAAATATATCTTGACGCAAATGTAGAAGTAAGAGCTAAAAGAAGAGTTAAACAAAACGAAGAAAAAGGCATCGAAATGTCATATGAAGAGGTTTTAGAAAACATAAAGAAACGCGATAAAAATGACATGGAAAAAGAGATGGGAGCCTTAAAAGTGGCAGAAGATGCAGTGGTTATAGATGGCTCAGAAATGACTATAAAAGAAGTAGAAAAAGCCATAAGCAATGTAATAGATAAAAAATTAAAGGAAAAAAAAGAACAAGAAAAAATATATTGGGTAAGACCAGAAACAACATGGAAGAAAATAGAAAGAGCGACTATAAAAGCAATTTTACATGCTTTTTATAAGGTTGTGTTTAGAATAGAAAAAATAAATGAAGAAAACCTTCCTATGGAGGGACCTGTAATTGTTTGTGCTAATCACTTAAATACCTGGGATGCAATAGGTTTAGTAACTGCAAGCAAGAGAAGAATAAGATTTATTGCTAAAGAAGAATTATTTCACAACAAATTTCTAAACTGGTTTGCACATGTATTTGATGTAATTCCTGTAAAGAGAGGAATGAGAGATATAGAGGCAATGAAAATGAACCTTACTGCATTAAAAAACGGTGAAGCACTAGGTTTATTTCCGGAAGGAACAAGAAAAGGCTTAGCAAAAGGTGCAAAAGTACAAAATGGAGCAGCATATATGGCTTTAAAAACAAAAATAAAAGTAGTACCAGTTGGAATACAAGGAACATTCAAACCATTTACTAAGGTAAAATTAAACTATGGCAAACCACTAGATTATACAAATTACGAACCAAAAAATCCAGAAAAAGAAGATATAGAAAAGGCAACAAAAGAAATTATGGACAGCATAATTATGTTGACAAATCAAGCAAAATAATGTATAATTGACAACAGAAAATCGCCCAATAGGGACGTCCCTTTTTGGGCGAAAAAGTTATTGTTTTATAGCATTTCAGTTTTGAAATTGTTATAAAAATACTAAAACTTCGAGAAATCACAGTCAAAATAGACTCAAAACTATATAGAAATGAAGGATTTTTATGGAAAAATTTGAAGATAATTTAACATTTGAAGATATAATAAATCAAACTTTTAAGAAAGTAAAAGTTGGAAGTACTATAACAGGTACAATAGTTGAAATTAATGGAAAAGGCGAAATATTTGTAGATATCGGTTATAAAGCAGATGGAATTATACCGAGAAACGAATATTTTAGTGAAAAAGGACTAGAACCAGCTGATGAATATAAGGTTGGAGATAAGATAAAAGCAGATGTATTGAAATTAAATGACGGACAAGGCAATGTATTAATGTCTTGTAAACACGCAAAAATAAAAGAAATAAGAAAAGAATTCAAAGAAAAAGTAGACAACAAAGAAGTATTTGAAGAAGAAGTTAAGCAGACTAATAAAAATGGATTAGTCGTATTATACAAGAATTTAATTAGAGTATTTATACCAATTTCATTATCAGAAGTTGGAAGAGACGAAGATGTAAGCTCTTATAAAGGAAAAACAATTAGATTTAGAGTTATAGAAAACGATGAAAGAGCAAAGAAAATTATCGGTTCTGTAAAAGATTTAGTTGAGGAAGAAAAGAAAGCAAAAGAAGAAGAATTTTGGAACAACATTGAAGTTGGAAAGAAATATACAGGTACTGTAACAGCAATAAGCGATTATGGAGCATTTGTTGATATTGGTGGTGCACAAGGTTTGTTACATATATCGGAAATGACTTGGGGAAGAAATCAAAACCCAAGAGATATATTGGAAGTTGGACAAAGCATTGAAGTAAGTGTAAAAGAGC
>OLPG01000643.1_pt1 | contig 33281 bp, 22 predicted proteins | sample 1672311 | NCBI WGS metagenome assembly OLPG01 (sample SAMEA3136670, study PRJEB25190) | human gut metagenome | biome: human gut; feature: human-associated habitat; material: faeces | place: Austria | collected 2013 | reverse complement strand
AAGAAAATGGTCAAGGAGACCAAATAATAAATGAAAATGGATATATAACAGATAAGGCAACAAATACAACATATATAGCAAATACAACATTATATGCTTATTACAAAGATGAAACAAAACCAACACTAACATTAACAAATTCAAGCAATGGTAATTGGACAAATAAAGATGTTACTATAACATTAAACGGTGCAGATTCTGGATCAGGAATAAAAGAATATCAATTAAAATACAGTGGTTCAAGCAATGCCTGGAAAAAAACAACTGCTCCAAAAGATACTTGGAGTGCAGAAAGAAATGAAACAGTATATTATAGAACAGTAGATAATGCTGGGAATGAGAGTGATGCAGTATCGACTTCTATAAGAATAGATAAAACCGCACCAAAAATAGAATTAAACGGAGCAGCAAGTTCATCAGAAATAAATAATAATAGTGTAACAATACCAATAAAGATAACAGAAACATTAAGTGGAATAAATAATGCTGATTTTACTGCATCAGATATAAGTGTATTAATAAATGAAACTAAAGTAAATCCAAGCACAAAAACATTAACTTATAATAATGTAAGTAATGAAATATATAGTTATACACTTACTTTAAGTGGAATAACATTAAATGGTAAAGTAACATTAGAAATAGCAGCAGGTGCAGTAAAAGATATAGCGACAAACTCAAATTCAAAAGCAACATTAGATCCAAGTATAACAGTATCTAATATATATACAATTTCATTAAATGGAAATGGAGCAACAACTGCTGGAACACCAGCTATTTATGAAAAATATAATACTGGAATATATTTAGACAGTACTTTAACTAAAGCAATGACAACAAGTGCAAATGCAATACCAACAACACCATCAAGAAGCTATACAGTAATCTTTAATGCAAATAATACAGGAATAACAATTCCAAGTGCAATAACAAAGAATTATAGCTATTCAGGACATTATACAGATGCAACAGCTGGTACACAAATGATAAATGAAAATGGATATATAACAAGTTCATTTAAAAATACATCATATACATCAAATGGTACATTATATGCACATTGGAAAGCAAAACCATCTGTAGCAATACCAGCAATATCAAAGACAGGATATACATGTTCATGGAATACGAGTGCAGATGGAAAAGGAACAACATATAATGCAGGAGATGTAACAGATAAATTAAATACACAAACATTATATGCAGTATGTAAAGCGAATTCATATACAGTATCATATAACTCAAATGGCGGATCAGGAACAATGACAAATGATACTGCAACATACGATAGTAATTTTATAACAAAGAAAAATACATTTACAAAAACAGGTTATACATTTAATGGATGGAATGAAAAAGCAGATGGAACAGGAACAGTTTGGGGATTAACAACTTCTGGTGTGTATGAAAGTGGAAAAACATGGAAATGGACATATACAAAGAATATAACATTGTATGCACAATGGAAAGCAAATACAAATACAAAGTATGTTGTAAAACACTATAAACAAAAATTAGATGGTACATATCCAAGTGAAGCAGACGATACAGATAATTTAACTGGTACAGCAGATTCAAGTGTGTCACCAGCAATAAAAAGTTATGCTGGATTTACATCGCCAAGTTTACAAACTGTAACAATAGCAGCAGATGGAAGTACAGTAGTAACATATAAATATACAAGAAATAAATATACATTTACACTAGGAAGTACTACAGGAATAACAACAACAGGAAGTACAGCTAGTGGAAGTTATTATTACGGAAGTACAATAACATTAAAAGCATCAGCAAATACAGGTTATACATTTAATGGATGGATAAGTAGTAATACAAATTTGGTTGCAAATCAAACAAATGCAAGTGCAACATTTACAATGCCAGCTGGAAATATAACAATGATACCTAGTGCAACTGCAAAATCGCTAACATTTAATGATCAAGGCTTTAATAGAACCTATAATCCAACAACTGATCAAAAAGTAAGCATAACAGCAGCAACTGGTGGATCAGGAAGTTATGGTTACACAATAACAAGTGGTAATACTAGTTACTTTAGTATTAGTGGAACATCAATAACAGTAAAAGCAGGAACACCAGCAAATACGTATACATTAAAAGTATTAGCAACTGATATTAATACAAAAGCTACAAAAGAAGCAACAATAACAATCATTGTAGATAAAAAAACAACTTCAGCACCAGTATCTCCAACTGTTAAAATTTATAATGCAGCAGCTCAAAACCATGGAATTACTATTCCAGAGGGGGCAAGTATTGTTGAAAGTAAAAGTACGCTAAGTGCAATCAATGTTGGAACATATAATGTTGTATTTGCTTTAAATTCAAATTATAAATGGAATAATAATGTGATTGGAGATATAACAGTATCATGGCGTATAAATGCATATAATATAAATAATGCTACAATTTCAAGCGTTGAAGAGCAAAAATATACTGGAAATGAAATAAAACCAACACCAACGGTAACGGTACCAATACCAAGTGAAAAAACAACAACTTTAGTAAATGAAACTGACTTTACATATGGATACGTTAATCATACAAGTGTTGGGACAGGAACTATAAGTGTAATAGGTAAAGGTAATTATACTGGAACAGCAAAAATAACATTTAAAATAGTACAGGCAGAAAATACAGCTCAGATAACTGCAAATGATTTAACATATAATACACAAGTGCAAAATTTGGTATCATCAAGTAATGTAAAAGGATATATATGTTACTCATTAAGTTCAGTACCAACAAGTTGTACCGCAAACTCTGCTTTACCACAGGGAACAAATGCAGGAACATATACAGTATATTATTACGTAAAGGGAAATAATAATTACAAAGCAAAAACTGGAAGTGTACAAGTAACAATAAAAAAATATAATTTAAGTAATGCAACAATAAGTGGATTAAGTAATAAAACATATAATGGAAGTGCACAAACACAAAGTGGATTTACAGTAACTGTACCAATACCAAGTGGACATACGAGTATACCTACATATACAACATCATATACTAATAATATAAATGCTGGTACAGCAAGTAATCCAAATGCAACAATGACACTAACAGGAACTGGAAACTATACAGGAACAAAGAGTGCAACATTTACAATAGGTAAAGCAACTAATCCGGGAACAGTAACTGCAAATACATTAACATATAATACACAAGCACAAAATTTAGTGATATCAAGTAAAGTACAAGGAAATATATGTTATTCGTTAAGTGCGGTTCCATCTAGTTGTAATGCAAATTCTGATATACCACAAGGAACAAATGCTGGTACATATAAAGTTTATTATTTAATTTCAGGAAATAGTAATTATGATAAAAAGAGCGGAACAGTAGATGTAACGATAAATAAATATGATATAAGTAAAAATGCTACTATAGGGAGTGTAGGAGATCAAAAATATACAGGATCAGTTATAACTCCAACTCCAAGTGTAACAGTACCAATACCAAGTGGAAAAACAACAACTTTAGTAAATGGAACTGACTTTACATATGGATATAGTAATAATATAAGTGTTGGAACAGGAACTATAAATGTAACTGGTAAAGGTAATTATACAGGAGCAAAAAGCACAACATTTAAAATAGCAGAAAAAGCAAGTTCTTGTACAATAACATCTGTACCTACACTAAAATATCCAAGTAGTGCAACTGGTACAATTAAATTTTCTTGTACAGGTGATGGAGCAATAACAGTATCAAGTGCTAATACTGGAATAATTACAGTGTCAAATGCTTCTTCGACATCTGCAACATTAACAGCTCTTAAAGCTGGAACAACAAAAATAACAGTATCACAAGCAGCAGGAAATTATGCTGCATCATCTGTTAGTGCAGACATATCAGTAGGTTATTCAACATATACAGTTACATTAGATGGAAATGGAGCAACAAAACAAGGAAATACAAGTGCAGTTGCAACATATAATAGTACAACATTATCAGCAATAACACTTCCAGAAAGATCATATAAAATAACTTATAATATGGGAACAACTGGAATTACTAAACCTGATGATGGTAAAGCAAATTATACATTTAATGGATGGTATACATCATATTTGAATAATGGTGGAACTAAGGTAGCAAATGCTGCTGCAACACCTGCATTAGAAGCAAGTGTAAGTGGATATACAAATGCAAGTAAACAATGGACTAAATCTACTGGAGCAACATTATATGCACATTGGACAGCAGTAAGTACAAAAATTGCTGAATTACAAAAAGAAGGTTATTCTTGCCATTGGAATACAAGTTCTAATGGAAGTGGAGCAAATTATGAGTCTGGTCAAACAGTAGACACAATAACTTCTGATATAACATTATATCCAATGTGTTCAATAAATCAGTATGTATTGACAGTAAATCCAAATGGTGGAACATGGAAAAGCAGTACAAGTGCAAGTACAATAACACAAAACTATGGAACAACGACAACGATAAATAATCCAGTTAGAACTGGTTATAAATTTACGGGATGGACATTAACAGGAAAAGGTTCATTATCAGGAACAACATATACATTTGGAGCAGGAGCAGGAACATTAACAGCAAATTGGGAAGTAAAACAATTAAATTTTGCTGATCAAAGCTATAATAGAACTTACAATCCAACAACTAATCAAAATGTAAGTCTAACACCAGCAACTTATGGATCAGGAAGTTATAGTTATTCAATAACAAGTGGTGATGCTAATTATTTTAGTATTAATGGAATATCAATAAAAGTAAAAGCAGGAACACCAGCAAATACATATACATTAAAAGTATTGGCTAAAGATACTGTTACATTAAAAGAAGCAGAAGCAACAATAACAATAATAGTAGACCCAAAAGAAATTTATAAACCAACTCTTTCAAGAACTAAAGTATATAATGCTGAGGCTCAAAATGTTGATTTTACAATTCCAGAAGGATTATATATAGATGAAAGTAAAAGTACAATAAGTGCAATTAATGTAGGGGAATATACTGTTGTATTAAAATTGAATTCAAATTATAAATGGAAAAATGAAACTACTAGAGAGGATGTAACAGCAACTTGGTATATAAGTGCATATAATATAAATAATGCTACAATAGAAGGTATAGAGGATCAAACATATATTCCTGATGATGATGGTGTAAAACCAAAACCAAAAGTAACAGTACCAATACCAAGTGGAAAAACAACAACACTAGTAGAGGGAACAGATTTTACGTATAGTTATTATGGTAATTTAAATGTAGGAATAGCAACAGTATCAGTAACAGGTAAGGGTAATTATACAAGTTATAAAAATGCAACATTTAAAATAGTACAGGCAAAAAATCCAGTTAAGGTTGAACCAATAAAACAACCTTATGGTAAAAATTTAGTATATAATACACAAGCACAGGCTTTAGTAACAACAAGTAATGCACAAGGAAATGTATGTTATTCGCTTGAATCAGCATTAACAAGTTGTGATACATCAAATAGTATACCAACTGCAACAGACGCAGGAATATATACAGTATATTATTATGTAAAAGGAAATACTAATTACAAGTTTAAAGCTGGAAGTGTACAAGTAACGATAGATAAATACAATTTAAGTAATCCAACATATAATGGAAGTGCACAAACACAAAGTGAATTTACGGTAACAGTACCAATACCAAGTGGAAAAACAAGTACACCTACATATACAACGTCGTATAGTAATAATACAAATGTAGGAGCAGCAACAATGACACTTACAGGAACTGGAAACTATACAGGAACAAAGAGTGCAACATTTACAATAGGTAAAGCAACTAATCCGGGAACAGTAACTGCAAAAAGTTTATCATATACTGGAAAAGCTCAAGAATTAGTATCATCAAATAATGTAAAAGGATATATATGCTACTCGTTAAGTTCAACTCCAACAAGTTGTAGTGCAAATTCTACTATACCACAAGGAACAAATGCAGGTACATATAAAGTTTATTATTTAATTTCAGGAGATAATAATTATAATAGTAAAAGTGGAACAGTAGATGTTACAATGGGCCGTGTTAGTGCAGTGTGTCCAACAGTTAGTGTTTCATCATCATCTATAACATATGATGGACAATCTCATGAAGTAGGAATATCTGGAGGTTCAGGAGGAACAATTCAGTATAGAACTAGTACTACTGCTAGTTGGACAACAACAAAACCAACAATAATAAATGCAGGAGAAATAACTACATATGTACAAGTTGCTGGGGATTCAAATCATAATACAATTGATTGTGGAAATAAGAAGATAATAATAGGTAAAAGGGCAACAACATGTACAACGGCATCAGCTAGTAAAGATTATAATGGAACAGCATTAACTGCAAATAATGGTACATGTACAAATCTTGTAAGTGGCCATAGTGCTACTGTAAGCGCTAGTGGAACAATAACAAATGCAGGTAGCACAGCAAATACATATAAGGGTGCTGTAATAAAAAATGGAGCAGCAGAAGTAACAACTAACTATAGCATAACAGGTGCAAATGGAACATTAACAATAAAAAAAGTTCCAGCAACAAATCCAACTTTAACAGCATATTCAGGAACATATGATGGACAATCTCATACAATTAGTGTTTCTGGAGGTTCTGGTGGAACAATACAATATAGTACAGATAATAAAACATGGAGTACAACAAAACCAACAAGGACAAATGTTGGAACAACAACGGTATATGTAAAAGTAGTAGGAGATGGAAATCATACGGATACAAATCCTATATCATCAACAATAACAATAACAGCACAAAAATTACCTGCACCAACCAACCTAACAATAACAACAGCCGGTATTGTAACGTGGTCAGGTGTGTCAAATGCTATTAAATATCAAATTAGTATTGATGGAACAAATTGGACAGATGCTACTTCTGGAGTTGATTATTTAAGTAAAATAATTGCAGCTACAGGAACAAGAACTGTTTATGTAAGGGCAGTTGGAGAAGGTAATTATTCTAATAGTAATGATAAGGATGGTACGGCAAGCAAGAATGTTTATGCAGTAACAATAAATAGTAATTCAACAACTAGGGGTAAAGTTGATACAAGTAGTTATAATGTAATAGAAGGTGCAACTTATAGTACAAGTTCTAATAAATTATCATTTATTGGAGTAACTACTGGTACAACTACAAAGACATTAAAAACAGTAACAGCAACTCCAAGTACTGGATACTATTTTGCAAATTGGTCTTCAGCATCTGGTTCTATATCATCTAATGCAACAATAACAGCTAATTTTGCTATAATTGATTATAAAATTAAATATGAAAATGGTGATGCATCAAGTGGAACATTGCCTAGTGAGCAGACAACTCATTATAATGAAACTGTAACGTTAGAAAAGAATAATATGTCAAAGAATCAAACAAATTTAGGAACAGTAACTTTTAATTATAATGGTTGTGGAAACAATACAACAGGTACAGGTTATACAACATATGTGCCTAATGGATGGGCAACAAGTAATAATGGAACAAAAGCGTATGATAGTGGAGCGTCTATTAAATGGACAAGAACAAGTAATTTAACATTATATCCATCATGGACATCAACAAATCATAGTGCAACATTCCCAGCACCAACATGTACTGGATATACATTTGATGGATGGTATACAGCAGCATCAGGTGGAAGTAAGGTAACAAGTTATGTAGGCTCAAGTGCAATTACATATTATGCACATTGGAAATCAAATATATATGAATTATTACTTAATAATAAAAAATTAAATGATAACAAAACTATATATTTAAAATATGGTGATGGTGTATATTTAAATTATGCAAACAATTCAGTTTCAAATAAAATGACATCAACTGCGAATCCAATTTCAAAACCAAAATTAACTAAAGATATACCATTATTTTCTAATTATATTGTTCCAAAAGAAGGAGAAGAAGATAAAAATGTTCCTACAGGAACATCAACTGTTTCATTTACTTTTGATGGATATAGTTATAAAAATTCTGATTCACAGAGAATTAAATTAATAAATTCTGATGGATATATTGCAGATACATTTACAAACAAATTATTTACATCAAATAGTGTAGCTGATTTAGATATAAAATCACTACAATATAATTTTGGTACACCAACAAAAGCTGGTTATACATTTGAAGGATGGTTTACAAGACCACAAGGAGATTCAACGACAAATGTATTATATGTACCAGAAGCATCAGGCTCTGGAAATGATCATAATTTCTTAGAAAATAACACTGATAAAGTATATGCACATTGGTTAAAAAATATTGAACTAGTTTCAAGTAATAGTGATTGGTCTAGTTCTGGTGTCACAATATCTCCTAAAAAAATTTCAAAGAGTGATTCAGTAGAAGGAGCATCAAGTGAAACAGCAAAAATAAAATATCAATATTGTTTAGCAGAATTAGGACAAACATGTACTAATTATAGTGATATAGATGATATAAATGGTAGTATTACAATCAATGAAAATGGTATACATGATATTTATTATAGAGCAGTAAGTATGTTCTTAATAAAAAATAATTCAACTGATTCAGAAGCGATTACTAAAACTATAGTAACACCATCTGTTAAAACTACTGTTAAAATTGATAATGTTCAACCAGAAGTAGATATAGTAGCTAAAAAAGTTAGTACAAATCAAGTCGTTAAATCAGGTGATTGGTCAAATGATTTCCTAAAATTCCAATTTTCAAATATTAAAATTGGTTCTAGTGGTGGAGTTATTAAGTATTGCATTCAAAATCCTAGTACTAATGACTCAGAATCAGATTCAGAATCAAATGATTGTGAACCTAATAAATTAGCTGATTCAAGTAATATGATTTCACTATCAGAAACAAATACAAAAGATGGAAAATATGAAATCGTATATAAAATAATTAATTCAGCTGGTGAAGAAAGTGAAATAGGTAAATACAATGCAAATATAGATAGAGTTGCGCCAGTAGTAACAATAAATCAAACAAATCTAGATGATGATACGTCAGCTTCTCCTATAACTTCTCCAAATGAACAAAAATTAGACTCAGGCAATAATTTTACTAGAACATTTAGTCAAAATTATACTACATGGGTAAAAAGTGGATATGATTTCAAAGTAACTGTTTCTGGAGAAAGTGATTACCAAATAAGAGTAGGATATAATGATCCGGATTTATTGTCAACTGATTCAAGTTATAAAAAAATACCCGAATTAAGTGAACAAGAAGATATAACGGAGTCTGGAGAATTCTCTTTAATTGAGAATGGATATAGATATGGCGTTGTAACTGTAACAGATGCAGCAGGAAATAAAACAACATTTGTATTCCATGCTCAGATAGATGATGTAGTTCCTATACTTAATATAACGGCAAAAGATCAAAAGGGTAATGAAATTCCATCAGGAATATTATCACAAACAGGATTAACATATACAACCAAAATTATTAAATCTGGTGTAAGTCCTGTAAAAGTTTATTCTTGTAGTGTAACAGCAGCAGATTTTGATCCTGATAATCTATGTACACCTGAAAGTCCAGTAGGTACAGGACGAACAGGTAATGAATTTGTTCAGAAAGGATATGCTAATGTAACATCAATGGATAGATACATAAGAGTTCAAGGAACAAGTTCATCAGGATTACAATCAGAAGTTGAGGCTGATAATGGAATTGAAGAAGGAGAAACAGGAAGAGAAGAATATAACTCAATTCACTATGGTAGAGTAGGTAAAACTGATATTGAAATTAGCGTATATAGAACTGATAATTCAAAAGTAGTAACTTCTCGAAAATGGGTTAATTCAAAAATTAAATTTAAGTTAACTCCAGTATCAAGTACATCAACATTTAAATATTGTACAGGTGCAGGTGATATTAAAGATAGTGGAACAACAAAGTGTACTCCAAAAACTGCGGGAACAACAAATAAACTTGTTTCGTCAACAAGAACAGGTAAATTCCATATAGCATATCAAGCAACAACAGGAGGTAAACCAGGTACAATTCATTACTTTAATGTATATGTTGACATTGTAAAACCAACATTAAAAATAACAGCATATAAATTAAATTCTGCAGGTAATGGTGCGGATGGAGGAGCATTGACATCTGCGACTAATGGCGGACCAAATAATTTAAGTGGAAACAATATCAAGGGTGGTGCTTGGAGAGATTATTATTATTTCTTCTCATTATCCGGTTCTGGAGATACTGGAGGCTCTGGAATTAAATCAATGGTTTGGGAGTACAATAATGCACGTAGATATAGTGACGATACTACTACAAAAAAACTTACTGGAAAGTCGTCTTATACTGATAAAAAGGTACATAATATATCATTTAAATCATCAGGACTTAGATATGGTAAAGTAACATTAACAGATAATGCTGGAAATAAGGTAAGTATGACGATAACCGTTTATATAGATAGAATTAAACAGAATTTAGTGTTAAGGTTATATTCATATTCTAATGGTAAAAAGGGTGATAAAGTACTTAAAACTGTAACGGAAACAAATTATAGTACTAATAAATGGGTTAATCACGCATATTACTTTGATGTATCTAGCTCAACAGGTGGTTCACCATTGACTGTTACATTGCAAGTAAATGCAGCTGGAGCGATGACAAGTAATAGAGATTTGATAGATCCAGTTTATCCTTTGGTAAATTCTAGTGGAAAACCAACAGGACATTCTGTTGCTGCATCAGGTAATAGATATGTAAGGGTAATTGCGTACGATAGAACGCATAAAGATACACCAACAGTAAAAAATGTAAGGGTATATATAGATACTGAACCACCAACATTAACATGGGGAGATAGTAGTGTTGCCTCAGATGGCACTTTAAAGATAAACTATACATGTAAGGATACATTATCTAGATTAAAAGATGCAAAAGGAAATGCTACATCAAGTTTAACAAAAACTGCTACATTACAATCAACAGGACCAGCAAAAGGTGTGTGTGTAGATAGAGCAGGAAACAAAACAACTAGTTATTCATCAACACATTATTATAGTGAAAGTTCAGTATGTGGAGTAGATTATTATAAATGTCATTACGAAAGAGAATACTTAGGTGTTAAATCTGATTCATCATGTGTATCAGAAGGAAATGTATGCGATGATTCTGCTGGATTTGGTAAATGTTATTGTTATTCTAGCGGATATACAAAACAAGTTTGTGATGAACCAGTTTATAATACATGCTGGCACTAATGATATAAAATGTTCAGAATTAAGTAGTTTTAATGAACAAAAAAATAGTGATGAATAAATTATGAAGAGGACTAGAAATAGTCTTCTTTTATTATGTTAAAAAAATTAGAAATGATTTTAATATTTAGTATAATTAGATTCTTTAAGCGTCTTATTTTGATAATTACATTTCTGGCTATAACTTTTTTCTTAATAATAGATATGGTTAAACTATTTTTTCGTAAAAAAAAACTACCAATTGGTAGTTTAATTAAAATATTATAAATACTACAAGTCCTACTATAAAGCAGTATATTGAGAAGTATATTAATTTACCTTTCTTCATAATATCTATAAATAATTTAGCTGCATAATATGTTACTATACCAGCTGCTATCATACTTATTAAATATGGAATAGCAAGTGTTCCAATATTACCTGCAGTTATTAAATCTTTAATTCCAAGTACCATACTTGCAACACTTATTGGAATATAAAGCATAAATGAATAATTAAGTGCTGTTTCTCTTGTTAGATTAGATTTCATACCACCTACAACTGTCGCACCACTTCTACTTATTCCAGGAAGTAAAGCAACTACTTGGAAAAGTCCAATTTTAAGTGCATCTAAATAAGTCATATCTTTCTTTTCTTTTTTTCCTTTTATGTCCTTTATCATAAATAGTAATATAGAAGTAACTATAAGCATAAGTCCTACTAGCTTAGTAGTAAAATATTCTTCTATAAAATCTTTTACAAATAATCCTAAAAGAGCAGCTGGAATTGTTCCAACTACTATAAGCCAAGCATATTTATAATTAACACTATATTTTTTTTCTTTAGTTTTAATAAACATAAAGAAATCTTTAATAATACTTGCTATTTCCTTTCTATATAGGATTAAAATTGCGATAAGTGAACCAAAATTTACAATGATTTCAAAATTCATATCACTTAATACTTCACTATTAAATAGAGATTTAAATATTCTTAAATGTCCACTAGATGAAATAGGAAGTGGTTCTGTAAATCCTTGTATTATCCCCAGAATTAAATATTTTAATATTAACATTTTCTTCACCTCATTATAATTATATAATAAAATTTAAAAATAATAAATAGAATAATATAGGTGAACAAAAAAATGTCATTCAAATTTTTAATTTTTTTATTTGGTTTTGGACTTACTGTAATTGGTTTATCATATATAATAATATATTTAAATTTATTAAGTATTGGGTATAATTTTTTTGAATATGTTAACTTTATTATTAGACGTATAGAATGTTTAAATTTTATTTTTGGAGTAATTTTTATGATTGTAAGTTCATTTATAGGAGGAAAAAACAATGAATTATATTTATGATATTACACTTAATTTTAATAAAAATAATCTTTATGAATTTTATGAATGGAAAGAAGAAGATGACGCTGAATTTATTTTAAAAATACCAATGTTTAAAGTAAGTACTGAAGATATAGTTAATATTAAGTATGGAGATATTATTGTTAATAAAAATTTTTTAAATCAAATTGAAGATAAAACAGAAGTATATGCGACAAGTTCTGTAAATATAATTAGATATGCATGTATATTTTCTAGTGAAGAAGTTAGTATTGCAGTAGAATTTGACGCTAGTGGGTTAAGTTATATGAAAAGTAATTTAAGTATAGATGAAGAAGATGAAGTAATAGAGTGTGCTAAACTTATAAAGTATACTATTTTGGATTATAAATTAAAATCTAAAAAAAGTATAAATGTTGTGTCTTCTACAAGATATGAAAGAGAAATGAGTAAATATCTACTGAAATCTTTAGAAAAAATGAAAAAAAATAATGAAAATTCTAAATTAAAATATATTTTTTATGAGATATATAATGAAAAAAGTGATGATATTGAGAAAGTATATAGTAAGCTTATAAACATAACAAAAAATAATGATAATAAATTTATTAAACTTAAAAATTTGGTCGGACTTATTGAAAAAAAGAAAATTATGAGCAATAAATCATAATTTTTTTTAAATTTATTGATTTTCTTTCAAAAAAATGGTTTAATTAGTATGTATAGAATAATATGGAGGTCTTGTTATGAGTACGGTTAAAGATTTTTTATTTAAATACAAAATAATAATAGGAGTAGTTGTGTTTTTATTACTATCTTTTGGTATATATATGTTTGTAAGTGCTGATGAATTTGCTGATAAGATTGAAGTAAAGTCTTCTCGTGTTGTTATTACAGATGGAACACCAAATGAAGATGGTAATTTTGATACAAATGATGAACCAGGTAATGATTCATCTGGAACAAATAATATAGTAAGAAATTTTGATTCAATTAAATATAGTGTTTTTTATACATTAGGATATAAAGAAGGAAATACTGGCGATCTACAGCTTAATCGTAAAGTACTAATTGATTTTTTACTTCCAACTAGTGTAAATGCTGAAGTTTCTGAAGGAAATTTGACAACACCTATTGTTCAAGAAGATAAAAAAACTATTAATATAGGTGGAGTTGATTATAACTATTACGTATTTGAAGCTACATCAAATTTAACTAATGACGAAAAATCATTTAATATAAGTGTTATAAATATAAATATGAATAATGGTGCAACAATTACTCCAATAATTAGAGTAAGGGAAAGTACAGATTCTAATTCTGAAGATTTTACAAGTAATCAAGATACTACAAAAGCAATAAGCAATATTGGGACTGTTATTGTAAGTGCTAAAGATAATTATGGTGTTAAGTTATATAGCGGTAATACAGTAAAAAGTGGTAATAATACAAAACTTCCAGTAGGTATTTTGATTTATTTACCTAGTGATTCAAATAGAGGTATTAAAGGTATACAAGTTCCTACTAATGCAAACTTTAATATATCTGTTGCTAAAAATCCTGATAATGCATCTGTTTTAGGTACAGCAAAGGTTGACAATTATAATTCAAATAACTACATTTTCAATAATGAGTTTCCATATTCATATGATAAGGATACTAATGGTAATGAAACAAACGGTAATGCAACTGTAACTGTTTCTGATGGTGTATATTCTATTTCATATAGTGATTTAAAATTTCATGATGGAACAATAAATCTTGGAACAGAAGAAAATCAACAAAATAATTATTATATTTCATCTAAGGTATTAGTAATTGATGCTGTTAGAAATGACGGAAATAAAGATAGTATTGAATATAAGATTAAAACAGATAATGATAGCACAACTATTATTGATAGCGTTAATTCAGTTGTTGGTGATTATTTATCGAAAGTAGATTTTAAAGCTGATACTACATCTAATGCAGATAAACCTGGAATGTCAGCATATAATTATGGTGAAGAATTCTATATAGAAAATACAATGAGTTATGGCTATAATACTGGAGATGCATTATCAAATGGTTTTATTAATTATCTAAAGGTAGATAATGAAGCAATTAAATTATCATCAGCTAATTTTGGTGATTATTTAGTAAGAACTACTGGTAAAACATCTGATTTAACTAATGATGATTATGAAGTGTCATTTGGGGTTGGTTCATGGACTGCAAGTAATTTTGAAATAATTCCTAATGACGGTAATAGAAAAACAAATTGTCCATCGGATTTATCAAAGTTAACAAAAGATGATTTAATGAATTATTATGGTGGACCATGTATAAGAGAAAAAGATGGACAGATTAGTTGGTTTGATTCAATTGCTGATGCTGATGAGGCTTCAACAAATGGTAAAGGAATAATTGCAGTAAAACTAACTGTTACAAAAAATATTGAAGCAGGTTCGTCTGTTGTATTAAATTTAAAATCTAAAATTAAGACAGAAAGTACAAAGACAATAGGAAATGTTTATCAAGTAGTTGCTCGTGGGCAAACAGTAGTTGTAGATGAGAAGAGTAATGATAATAAGATATTTTATATGTCTGAGTCTGACTCGGATGGAATTCCACCAGTTAATGTTTCAGAAAAGGCACAGGATTTAAGTTATACTAAATCCAAGTATCAAGATAGTATAATTCTTGATAGTCCAAATGGAAAATATGGTAATAGTATATATGTAACAAGTGCACAAGCATCAACTAGTATAACTATTACAGATAAGAATGATGCGCCTAAAACAGAAATAAGTGCAGGTGTAAATGATCCAATAAAAATTGTTGTACATCCAACAATAACAAAACCAAATGTTTCATCATCAAGTATAGAAAATGCGATTGTAAATATTACATTACCTAATACATTAGTTTTAGATATACAAAATGGTGATACAGTATGTGAAATCACTCATGGTGGAACAATGAATAATATACCTATGACAAGTTATGTATGTAAATATACAAAAGATGATATATATAGTGATAAAAATTCTACACCAGGAACTATACCTAATATTGTATTTCATGCTTATGTATCGGTTGATGTAGAATCAGAAGTTGATGCATTGATAAATGCAAGTATTAGTGGTAGTATAAAAATTGGTGAAGAAACATTTGCTATTAATAAAACTGATATTAGTTCCGAAAAAATTCGTTTATATAATTCACAAGTAGTTGGTATGAATGGTGTTGTAAGTCCAAATCTTATAAACAAAAATGAAAGTTATACATATAATATGAAAGCTAAAAATATATATAAAGATGGCTTAAACTTATCATTATTAAATATTTTACCTTATAAAGGTGATGGAGTAGCTGGTGATGATGGTTCTGATTTTGATGGTTCTGTATCATATACATTAAATCCAACATTACCTCAAGGTTATACAGCGTATTATACAACAAGTAATCCAAAATTAATACTTGCGGATGAACTAAATAGTACTGGAACTGTTAAATGGGTTAAATGGGATGATGTTACTAAGAGTGTAGCAAAAATGACAGCATTTAAAATAGAATCAACAAATAAAATAGCTGCTGGAACATATTTTGCGAGTGAAAATGGAATTACATTAAATGTACAAACAAAAAATAATAAAGAATCAAATGTTTATTACAATAATTTTTATATGATTGATAAGACAACATCAAAAACTAGTGTTTATAGTTCAAATGTTTCAGAAGTATCTGTATACAATAGAACTATATCAGGATTTGTTTTTGAAGATTCTGATTATGATGGATTAAGTACAGATGAGTCAGGTTTTAAAGATATTGTTGTAACATTATATAAAACAAATGCTAAAATAGAAGATTATAAGAAACCATTGAATGTTATAAGTGATTCTGATGAAAAAGTAGCTTCAACAATAACAGATAAAAATGGTGCATATAAATTTTCAGGATTGACAACAGGAAATTATTATGTAAAATTTGGATTTGATTGTGAAAAATATACTACTACTGAAAAAAATAAAGAAAGTACTTCATTAGGTGATTTAAGTAATATAGATTCTGATGCAGAGATGATATCAGGAACTTGTAATCCAAATACAGAAAATGCAGTTTCAAATATTGTAAAAATTGATAATAATAATTTTAAAGAAGAAAATTTGGATATGGGTTTGAGAATAAGACAAACTTTTGATGTAAGCGTTAATAAATATATAACTAATGTAAAAGTTACATCAACAAAAGGTACAGATTCTTATGATTATGACTATAAGAAACATGTAAAGTTAGATTTTAGAAATTTAAAAAATACATCATTTAAAGTTACATATGTTATTGAAATAGAAAATACAAAATATTTTCCAGGAACAGTAGGTAATATTATAGAAACTATACCTGAAGGAATGACTTTTGATTCAAGTTTGGCAGAAAATAGTGGATGGTATGAGAATAATGGGTTATTATATTATTCAGATTTGAGTTCAACTTTATTAATGCCTGGTGAAAAATATAGAATACCAATTGTACTTGATTTAGTGGCTAATAGTGGTGGTTATTATATTAACTTTGTTGCCGTAAATGATTTGAAAATTCAATCATTAGTTGATGATTTTACAGATGTACCTGATGATAGTAGTATGACTGAAACACCACCAACAACAGATGAAATGGAAGGAGATGAATAATATGAATAAGAAGTTTAAAGTTTTATCAATATTAATATTATTTGTATTAATTCTCTTTCCTTTAAATGTTTCGGCTGAAACAGGTAATTATAATACTGTTATGGTATACACTAGCCAATTTACAGCTGCAAAGACTGGTAAATATTATCTTTCAAGCAGTAAGACCCATAATTTTGATGGACAATATGATTTAAATATTCATCAAGTTACATCAGGAAAAAAACATTATATTGGATATTGTCTTCATGCAGGTAAAGGTGTTGTTGATAATGTAACTGTAACAAAAAAAACAAATGTAAAAGCTGTAGATAGTAAAGGAAAAACATTATCTGATGAAACTCAAGAAGTGTTACAAAATATATTAGCGAGTGGTTATCATAAAGAAAATTTAAGTACTGATTTTAATGGATCAATAGTTACTGGTGTAAACAAAGAACTTAAGGGAACTTGTGTAAGTAAAAATGATTGTAAAAACATCCTAGCCACTCAGATATTGATTTGGGAAACAATGGAAGGCTCAAGAACGTGTCCTAAAAATTCTTCTACTTGTGATCCTTATGATCCAGAAAAATTAAAATCTCTTAAAAACAGTACATATTATTATGTAAAAAGTGATAAAAGATCAAGTGACGGTAAGATAAAATCTTTATATGATTATTATAAAGAGATATTAAGAGAAGCTAAAAGCTTGACTGATAGTGGTATACCAAATGACATGAAGAATAATAAAACATTCGATTTAAAATGGAATGATAAAAAAGGATATGTGTCTGATTGGTTTAATAGAGGTGATTACACATTTAGTGTGATTCCAAAAGGTTTAAGTGTAGAAAGTTGCAAAACATCAAAAGATAGTTTTTGTAAAAATCATACTAATTATGTTAGAATTATTTCTAAATCTCCATTCGAAGGTACAGAAGATTTTAAATTAAAATTGACAAGAGGTTCTACTACAACTGATAGTAAAAAGTTTGTTTGGTATACATTTGGAGATAATCGATATCAAGATGTTATTCTTGGTGATTATAGCAAAACATATACTATAAATATCCATGCAAAAGTTGTAGGTGGAGAATTTAAATTAACTAAAAAAAGTGCAGGTAGTAATGCTGTATTAAAAGGATCAAAATTTAGAGTATATAAGTGTTCTGATAAAACTTGTAAGACAAAATCAAAAATTTATGATATTAATTTGACTGAAAATGCTACATCAGGAGCTTATAAAATATATAAATCTGAAATTTATTATTTCGAAGAATATGTAATCCCAAGGGGATATGATAATTCTAATAAAAATTACCATTTTACTGTTCAGTTTGATATTGACTCAAAGGGTAATGTTACTGCAAAAGTATCAAATAGTACTATGTTTGCTGTTACGGTATCAAATGATAAAACACCAGTAATTACATTAAATGCATATAATGCAAAGAATATAAAAATTAAAAAAATTGATGGTAAGACACAAACAGCACTAAAAGGTACAAAATTTGTAATTAGAAAGTATGTTGATGATAAAACACAAGGGACAACGATAAAATTTAAAAAATTAGGTAATAGTTATGTGTATGCAAGTAATCAATCAGAAAGTAATCTTGCAAGTTATTTAGTAAATTCATCACTTAGCGAATATACTATTATTGGTTTACCTAAAGGTGAGTATTATATAAAGGAAATTGCAGCTCCATCTCCTTATTCGTTACCACCACATAATGATGGTTTAATAACAAGATTTAAGATGGATAGTAATGCAAATTTATATTTGTATGATTATACTGCAAATAGTGGTAAAGGTGCATATTCAAAGAAAGCATCTTCAACTGCAACAGTAACTGTTAAAAATTTCAAAACTGCATTTAGATTAGAGAAGATAGGTAGAAATAATACTAAATTAAAAGGTGTTGTATTCTCACTTTATGAAAGTGATAAAAAAACAAAAAAAAGTTTATGGACTACACAATATGGTAGTGTATATTCATATGTAAAACCATCAACTGATACTGCACCAAATGCAAAACAAGTATCAGAATTTGTTACTAATAGTAAAGGTAGAATTCAAATACTATATTTACCAGTTGGAACATATTGGGTAAAAGAAGTAAGAACATTAGAATCTGAGGGCTATCAAATTGATGAATCTATTCAATGGGTTCAAATAAAGGTTGTCGTTGAAAGAAATAATTCTTATGTATTATTTAAACGTGAAAATGAAACTAAATGGACAAATCTTGGATATAATGGTATATATTCTTGGCCAAATACAACTGGAGAATTCTGTTTTTATAAAATTGATGAAGATGGAAATTTCTTGACTGATGGTAAATTTAAGGTTCAAATGTATGATGAAAAAACTTCTAAATATAATGATGTTGCTTTAAGATTTAATAAAGATGAACAAAACTATTCTATAGATAGTAAAGGTAATCAATATACATTCTCTCCAATTAAAGATGGAGAAACATGTTTTGTAAATGTTAAAACACAAGGTAAATATAAAATTGTTGAGATTGAAGCTCCAGAAGGATATGAACTTTCGTCAGTTAATGAAACTTCAGCAGAATTTGAAGTAAATAAAAATGGTTATGTTATTGGTAACACAACAATAATTAATAAAAAGAAGGTTACTGGTGAAGGTGCAGAAGATCAAGCAGAATTAATTATTAATATATCTACAGGACAAAATGTTATAAGATATGGTTTAATTATTACTGTTATAGCAGCCGCAATAATCGGATTATTAATTTTAAATAAAAAAATGAGTAAAAAATAATTACTCATTTTTTATTTTTTTGAATAAAAATTTAAATTCTAATCAAAATATAAAAAGAAGGAGGATTTATATGAAAAAAATATTTTTAGCATTATTTGTAATTCTTTTATCTGCATGTACATTAGGTGCTGCTACTACACCAAAACAAAAGGTATCAGAATTTTTAGATAAATATAAAAATGAAAATTCTGATATTATAGAAGAATTAGTTGATACAATTAAAACTGATATTAAAGTAGCAGATCATCAGGAAAGATATAAAACTCTTATGACAAAACAATATAAGAATATGAAATATGAGATTAAAGATGAAATAATAGAAGATAATAATGCTGTTGTAGAAGCAGAAATAACAGTATATGATTATGGATCAGCTATTAGAAAAGCAAATGAATATTTAAATTCACACCCAGATGAGTTTAAAAAAGAAGATAAAACAACTGCTAAAGAAGAAGATACTGTAACTACTAATGAAAAATCAGATGGTGCAAGCGCTACTAACACTGATTATGATGAAGATAAATTTATGGAATATAAAATATCTGAAATGGAAAAAGTAACTGATACAGTAAAATATACTATTGAATTTACTTTAACAAAAGTAAATGGTGAATGGCAATTAGATCAATTAAGCAATAGTGATATTGAAAAATTACATGGAATATATACTTCATAAGACTATTTATAGTCTTTTTTTCATATAGTTTATTAGAGGTATAAATATGAAGAAATTTATAGTTTTTTTAATTACATTTTTTATAGGTTTAAATACTTGTTTTGCTATATCAGTACCAAGTAATAATGCTATACTTATTGATCAGGATTCTGGTAGAATATTGTTTTCTAAAAATATTAATGAAAAGCATTTAATTGCGAGTACTACAAAAATAATGACTGCTGTACTTGCAATAGAATCTGGTAAACTAGATGATATGGTTACTATTAATGAAAGTATATTAAAATCACATGGTTCTGGTATATATATTAAAGAAGGGGAAAAAATAAGTCTTAGAAATTTAGTATATGGACTACTTCTTAGAAGTGGAAATGATGCTGCACTTGCTATTGAAGATTATTTAGGTGGTCATGATAAATTTGTTAATAAAATGAATGAAAAAGCAGGGGAAATAGGTATGAAAAATACTGTATTTAATAATCCATCTGGTCTTGATGATGATGAGACTGGAAATTATTCAACTTGCTATGATATGGCACTTTTAATGAAATATGCAAATAATTTATATGATTTTAAGGAAATAGACAGTACTAAAAAAATAATGGTTGAGACAAATGTAAATGTATATTCTTGGACCAATAAAAATAAGTTATTATTTTCATATAAATATGCAACAGGTGGTAAAACAGGTTATACAGTAAAAGCTAAAAGAACACTTGTAACAAGTGCAACTAAAAGGAATGTTAATTTAATTGCGGTTACATTTAATGATAGAGATGATTTTAATACTCATAAAAAATTGTATGAATATGGGTTTGCAAATTATAGTAATTATTTAATTATAAATAAGGATAAAATAAGGATAAAGTCTAAGAAGTATAAAAATTTATATGTAAAGAATAATTATTATTATCTAATGCAAAATAATGAAAGAGATAATATTAATACTACTGTAATTATGTATAATAAAAAAGATAAAACAGATGGTTCAGTTGGTTATATTGAAGTATTTTATAAAAATAATAGTGTTCATAAAGAACCAATATATGTAAGATAAAAGTTATTCTGTTAAAGTGGATAACTTTTTTACATAACATTTGCTAATTTTATCTATTCATGGTATACTTTTTTAGCAAGGAGGAATTCTTATGGTTAGATTACAAAAGGCAATTGCGGATTCAGGTTTTTGTTCTAGAAGAAAAGCAGAAGAATATATAGTAAAGGGAAAAGTATTTATTAATGGTGAGAGAATTACTGAATTAGGATCAAAAGTAGAAGGTAATGAAGAAATTATTGTAGACGGGAATGCTATATCAAAGCAAGATAAAGAATATTATATTTTATATAAACCAAGAGGAGTAATATCATCTACAAAAGATGATAAAGGAAGAAAAACAGTAGTAGATTTCTTTAGTTCAAATAAAAGACTTTATCCAGTTGGAAGACTTGATTATGATACAACAGGTATTATACTTTTAACTAATGATGGAGAATTTGCTAATATGATGCTTCATCCAAAAAATAAAATTCCTAAAGTTTATATTGCAAAACTAGAAGGAATTATAGATGGTTATTCAATTAAAAAAATAAAAAGTGGAATAGTAATAGATGGTATAAAATGTATTCCTGATAGAGTAAAATTAAAAAGTGCTGATAAAAAGAGTAATACATGTATTGTTGAAATAACTATTCATGATGGAAGAAATCATGAGGTTAAAAGAATATTTGAAAGTGCCGGATATAATGTTATTAAATTAAAAAGAGAATCAATCGCATTTTTAACTCTTCAAGGTTTATCATCTGGTGAATTTAGAAAACTTACTATAAAAGAAGTAAAACAATTATATGCATATACTAATGACATAAAACGTAAATAAGTTTTATGTCAGACAAATAAGTAAAAATTTTACCTATTTGTCAACAGCCTGTAAAAGACTATTAGTCTTTTTTTTTATTATTTGAATATATTTTATTGAAAGGGTATATGTATGGATAATAAAATAAAAATTGGTATTCCAAGAGGACTTTATTATTACAAATATAATATATTATGGAAAGAATTTTTTAAAGAATTAGGTTGTGACATAATAGTAAGTCCAGAAACAAATTTTGAAATACTTGAAAATGGTAAAAAATATTCAGCAAGTGAAATGTGTTTATCACTAAAAATTTATATTGGACATGTCTTTTATTTAAAAGATAAAGTAGATTATGTTTTAGTGCCAAGAATTGTATGTGAAAAAATAAATTCAGAATCATGTACAAATTTTATTGCGCTATACGATATTATAAATAATACATTTGATGTAAATATTTTAAATTATAATGTTGATGAAAGAAAAAGAAAAACTGAAGAATCAGCATTTATCAAAATGGGTGAAAAATTAGGATTTGGGAAAAATTTTATAGAATCAGCATACCATAAAGCAAAAAAAGAAGAATATAAACAAAATAAAATAAATTATTTAGTTCAAAATAAGAAATTAGAAAGAAATAAAACTAAAATATTACTTGTATCACATTACTATAATACTTTTGATAATTTAATAGGAAAAGAAATGACAAAAATACTTAATGATTTAGATTGTGAAGTTATATACGCATGTGTAGGTAATCCTGATAATGATAAAGATTTATACAAAAAAATAACAAAAACGTTAAGATGGCTTAATAATCAAGGACTTTTAAATTCAGTTATAGAATATGAATCACAAGTAAATGGAATAATTCTTCTTTCATCATTCCCTTGTGGACCAGATTCCTTAGTAAATGAAATGGTTACAAGAAATGTTAATATTCCATCTCTTACAATTTTAGCAGATGGACCAATTAATAATGAAGGTATAAATACAAGAATAGAAAGTTTTGTAGATATAATTAAGGGGGAAAAATATGAATAATAAAGTAATTAGTTTTCCTCATCTTTCAAATTATGATGTTCCAATTAAATATCTAATAGAAAAATTAACAAATGCAGAAGTAATTCCATCTCCATCTATTACTAAAAAAACAATAGAATTAGGTTCAAAATATAGTCCAGATTATGTTTGTATGCCTTTTAAATATACTTTAGGTAATTATATAGAATCGTTAGATAATGGCGCAAATATTTTAATTCAAGCAGGTGGTGGATGTAGATTTGGTTATTATTTTGAATTACAAAAGAAAATACTTGAAGATTTAGGTTATAAATTTGAATTTTATTCGTTATCAGATAATGATGTAAATGGCATTGGTAGTATGTATAATATGCTTAGAAAAATAAATCCAAACCTAAAAAAAATAAAATATTTATATTATCTAGTGCTAACATTTTTAATGATAAACTATATGGATAAAATTGATATGTATATAAGAAAAAATATTGGCTTTGAAATAAAAAAAGGTAGTTTTGAAAGAATAAAAAAAGGAATGTTAAATTCATTTTATAAATCAAATAATATCTTTACTTTAATAAAAAATTATTACAAATATAAAAGAAAATTTAAAAATATAAAATTAGATAAACCTAAAAATTGTATAAAGGTAGGAATTATAGGAGAACTATATACATCAATGGAAGAAAATGCAAATTACTTCATTGAAAAAGAATTATCTAACATGAATATAGAAGTAACAAGATATACTAATGTTACATTTTTACTTGTTACAAAAAGATTTAAAGAAAAGTATTATTTATGGAAAGCTAGAAAATATTGTAAATACTCAATGGGTTCAGATGCAATGGAAAATATATCGAGGGCAAAAATATTAATTGATAAAGGATATGATGGAATTATACATATTAAACCGTTTGGTTGTACTCCAGAAATTGGTGCGATGAAAGTACTTGAAAAATTATGTACAAATGAAAAAATACCACTTATGTTTTTAACATTCGATACAAATACTAGTGAACTTGGAATAAAAACAAGATTAGAAGCATTTAATGACATGCTTATAATGAGGAGGAATAATGAAAAATAATGCTTATTTAGGTATAGATATAGGTTCAATATCAACTAAAGGAGTAATTATAGATGAACAAAATAATATACTTGCATATGAATATATAATGACAGATGCAAATCCAATAAAAGCATCCAAAGAACTTGTTAGAAGATTATCAACTAAATTTAATTATAATAAATATAAAATTGTAGGTGTAGGTACAACTGGTAGTGCAAGAAGACTTATTGGTGAAATGCTTGGTGCAAATATTATAAAGAATGAAATAACAGCACACGCTATTGGAACTATTACAATTCATCCTGATGTAAGAACTATTCTTGAAATAGGTGGTCAAGATTCAAAAATAATACTTATTAATAATGGTGTAATAACTGATTATGCAATGAATACTTTATGTGCCGCAGGAACAGGTTCATTTTTATCTAGTCAAGCAAAAAGACTAGGTATTAATATAAATGATTTTGGCAAAATAGCACTTACTTCAAATAATCCAGTAAAAATAGCATCACGATGTACAGTATTTGCAGAATCTGATCTTGTTCATAAAGCACAAATAGGTTATAGGACAGAAGATATAGTTTCAGGACTATGCAAAGCAGTTGTTAATAATTATTTAGGTAATGTGGCAAAAGGAAAAAAGATATATCCTAAAGTTGTATTTCAAGGTGGTGTTAGTAAAAATATAGGTGTTGTAAAAGCATTTAAAGATGAATTAAAAATGGATATTATTGTAGATGATATTGGACACTTAATGGGTGCATTTGGTATTGCTATTTTAAGTAAGAAAAAAGAAAAAATAGATAATTTTTCGTTTAATATGGATAATATAAAATTTGAGGCAAAAATAAAAGAATGTTCTAAATGCGCTAACAATTGTGAGGTAGTTAGAATATATAAAGAGGAAAAATTAATCGATTCATGGGGGAATAGGTGTGAAAATGGTTTAAAATAATTAAAAAAGCCTTTACAAAACTAGGGTATATTGTGTTATAATGTTATTAACAATACGAGATATAGTAGCGGGAGATGAAATATTATGACACAAAAATTAGATTATAGTAGAGAAGATGCAATGGAAATATTAAATAATGTTAATTTCTCTGATGAAGAAAAGAGAAGTCAATATGAAGAATATATGAGTGAACTTAAAAAGACAAGAAAGAATGCAATAGTTACAAAATTAAATGACTTAGCAAGAGAAATACCAACAATAACAAAAGATATTTATATATCAGTTTTAAAGAAATATGATAATGATGATTTATCAATACCTTTTGAAGTTATCGAATCTGAACTTAGTACATTTGAAAAAGATATGAGAAAGAAATATGATGAATATTTAGCATCTCAAAAAGAAGAAGAGGAAGAAATATTACCAGATGTTACTAAGGAAGAAAATGAAGATCTTGAGTCAATGACTTTTGATGATACTATATTTGATGCACCTAAAGTAGAAGAAGAAAAAGAGGATGAAGAAGAATTAAAACCATCGTTTTCTCTTACAAGTGAAATGAGTGTATTAAATGAAGAACCAGAACTTTTAGCAAAACCTTTATTTAATGAAGAAGAAGATTCTATGGAAGTAATGCCAGAAGAAAATGATTCAGAAAAAGGTAATGCAAGTGCTATAATAATTTCAATAATCGCAGTAATAATTGGTGCAGTTGTAATGTACTCAATAATTAGATTAAATTAAAAGTCAAACAATAAAAAGTTTGATTTTTTTTATGCATAAAAAAAAGAAAGTTATTCATCACTTTCTTCGTCTACAACTTCAATTGCGGCAACAGGACAAGAGTCAATTGCATTATTAACATTTTCTTTATTATCATCATTAATATTATCATTATTAACTTTTGCTAGTCCGTCATCGTCAAAATCAAAAACATCGCTTTCAATTCTTACGCACATACCACAACCAAGGCATTTATCTTTATTAATTACAACTTTTTTCATAAATATCCTCCCAAATCAATATAATTATACTACATTTTTCGATATTTTATATTAAGTTATTTAAAAAAAATAAAAAATATGTTATTATTTTTATAAAGTAGGTGATTCTATTGAAATCTAGATTAGACAAATATGATAATAAAGAATCTTTTAGCAGAGTAAATAAAAATCAAAACTTATATGATGATATATATTCAAATACTAATTATTCTAATATGGTTGTTATTGACGATTCAAATGAAATAGATATTTCTAAAATTAAAGAAATAATAGATAAACAAAAAAATGTTAATAAAAGGGTCGATAAAACACCTAATCTAGAAAAAGAATATGATAGTATTGTTCCACCAAAGAATTATGAAAATAAGTTATATGATATAAATGAAGTACTAAAAGAAGCCAAAAGTCAAAGAGACATTATGGAAGATGCAAATGAAAAAAGAAAAATTCAAAATTATAAGTTTAATGAAAATCTTGATGAAGAACTATCAAAAACAAGAAAAGTATATGAAAGTTTAGTCAAAGAAGAAAAAGAACTTTTAAATATAATGAATACACTAACTAATGTTAGTTCTGTTGATCTTGCTAAAGATATGTTTAATGACTTAACAGAAGATAGTGAAAAAACACAACTTATTAAACCAACTGATTTAGCAGATAAGGTAGATGTTAGAAAAGTACCTGATGAAAATACAGAGGAATATAGTACAGATACATTTATGTTTAGTTCAAAAGATTTTGATGATATATCAGATTTAAGAGAAAGTGTTAGAAAAAGTAGTACTTTTATAAAAATATTAATTGTTCTTGTAGTACTTATCGTACTTGCAGGTGCTGGATTTATTGTATATAATTTCTTTATAAAATAGGAAAATTAATTTTTCCTTTTTTTCATATACTTAAATAGGTGATGTACTTTTGAAAAAAATAAGATTAAGATCACATAAAAAAATTAAATTATCTACAAAAATATCTTGTATTATAATTGTATTAATAATATGTACATACTTATTAGTTGATTACTCTGGTAAAAAAGTTATGCCAGTTATTATGAACCAAGCAAAAATTGATTGTAAAAAAATGGCAATAGTTACTATAAAAAATTCTTTAAACGATGATGTTTTATCAATATTAGATGATGAAATGTATAATGTCATTCAAAATAAAAATGGTGAAATACAGACAATTGATTTTAATCCTGTCATTGTTAATAGATTTTTATCAAAAACTACATCAATTGTAAGTGATAATTTAAGAAAATTAGAAAAAGGCGAGATAGATGATATTTCATTTATTAATTCAGATAATTATGATGTTAAAAACTTAAAAAATGGAGTAATATCAGAAGTTCCAATGGGAATAATAACTAATAATGTACTTTTATCAAATTTAGGTCCTAAAATACCAGTTAAAATAAATTTAATTGGAAATGTTGTAAGTAGTGTTGAAACAAAAGTTAGAAATTATGGGATAAATAGTGCATTAATTGAAATTTATGCGAATGTCGAAATAACAGAGGAAGTAATAATTCCTTTTCAAACAGAAAGAATAAAAATTACTAATAATATTCCTGTAGCAATTAAGATAATTAATGGAAGTGTTCCAGATTATTATAGTGATGGAAAATTAAATTCAAGTTCTAATATATTATCATTACCAATTGAAACGGATTAAAAAAATATGTTATAATCTTTATGTAGAATTGGAAGGATAAATATTATGGAAAAAATAATAATTATAGATGAAAATAAGTATGAAATAATTAAAGAATATAAAAATGGATTTGATAAAGAAGAATTTATTAATAAATGTACTGATTATTTTTATGACTTTGATTATGTTGTTGGAGACTGGGCATATGATAAACTTAGATTAAAAGGATTTTATTCAGATGATAACAAAAAAGCAAAAGATTTTAACAAAATTAGCTCTTTAGATAGGTATTTAAAGGAAAATTGTGCCTATGAATGCAAATATTTTGTTGCTAAAAGGAATAATATGTGATATAATTTTCTTATAGTAAATGAGGTGTTAGAATATGAACAACAAAGTTATGTTTTTTGTAATAAATGAAGAAGGCATTAGAGAAGATGCCCAAATACTTGCTAAATATAAGTTATCAAATGGTAATAACTATATAACTTATACTTATAATGAAATAAATGATAATAATATGATTAAGATTTATTCAACTGGTGTTGTAAAAGAAGAAGATGGATATTCATATAAGGAAATAGTATCATCTGATGAATGGGATGAGATTAAAACTATAATGAAAGATATCGCAAGAGATCCATCTGAACCACTTAGTGATTCATATGAATGTGATTTAAAATTTGAGGGAGAAGAAGTATCAGTTAGAAGACCAAAAAAACTTCTTGTTTCAAAAAAATTTGCAGATACACTTGCTAGTAAATACAAAGAAGAATCTGAACCAAAAATTAATACTATTCCAGATTTAAATGTAGAAGCAGCAGTAAATACACCAGCAGAATTCATACTTGGAAGTGAAACAAAAGAATCAAATGAGGATTTACTAAATAAGACTATAGAAATACCAACATTTGAAGAATTACAAGCAAGAAATAAAAATATAGAAAGTGTTATTTTAAATTCTAAACCAGAAAATAATGTAGTACCTTTAGAAGAATTTAAAATGCCAGAAGAAAAAGTAGAAGAAAAGATAGAAGAACCAGAAGCAATTAAAACAAATTATAAAGAAAAATTTAAAGAAGAAGTAGAACCATTACTTTTAAATGTTTATGAAAAACAATTAAAACAAATAGAAGAGTTAGAAGAAGAATTATCTAAAACTAAATTTGATTTATTTGAAAAACAAAAAGAAACATTATCTTTAAAGAAAGAAAAGGAAGAACTTGAAAATCAAGGAAATGCTTTAAAAGAAGAATTAGATGGTGTTAATAAAAAGATGAATGGAATATTAAGTGTACTTCAAGGGAACAATAAAGATTAGAAGAATTATTTCTAATCTTTTTTTGGAAATAATTTCCATGTAATAAAATGTATGATTTAGAAAAAATTTCACATTCTATAAATGTATAGGAGGTGAAATACAAATGACAGGTTCAAACAGAAATAAATTAGTTACACCTGGATCAAAAGAAGCTATCGATAGAATGAAATATGAAATAGCTAACGAATTTGGTGTTCAATTAGGAGCTGACGCTACTGCTAGAGCTAACGGTTCAGTAGGTGGTGAAATCACTCGTAGATTAGTACAAATGGGTCAATCACAAATAAGTGGTAACTACAATATGCAAAATAAATAGTTAGTTTCATAACTATATAATATATAAGTCAAACTATACGGTTAAAATGTATAGTTTGATTTTTTTTAAAAAAATTATACAAAAATTTTTATTATGTGTTATAATTATTTTAAAGTATGATGGAGGGAACAAAATGGATAGTAATGTGATAAATAGACTTAAGGAATATTGTATGAAACATCAAGAACTAATGCAAAGTGGTGTTATAAAAGGTATTAATTCTAATACAAATGAAATAGTTCTTGAAAAAAATGGTGTACAAAAAAATGTTTCTATGGATATTCTAGAAAATAATAAATTTGATTTTGATAAATTTGAAATTATACCAGATATGATTGAAGAAGATGAAGAAGTTGAGACAATAGAAGAAATGATAGAAGAACCACAAGAAACCATTAATGTCCCTAAAAATATGGCTGAATTTAAAAAAGCAATAGAAAATAAAGATGAGAAAGCAGTTGATAAAGCACTTGAAACATTTGCGATAAATGAAAAAACAGGTGTTATTGATTTGAACAAGGCTTTGAATATTGTTATTAGTAATGCAGCAAAAGAAGCTGCTAATTGTATTATTAATAATAAAGAGTTTGATACTGATATGTCAAAATATGATGTAACTGGAAGGAAGAAGGTTGAAAATGAATAAAAATGAACAAGCAGCTGAACAAGCATTTTATTTAGTTAAACCACATATAGAAGCAGCAAAAATTAAAGGGGAAAATATTACTTCCGAAATGATGAAAGAGGTAAGAAAAAGATATGCAACTATTCTTGGTGATGAACTTAGAAAAGCTGAACTTCAAAAAAATAAATTAAATGGTCAACCTGCTGTGAAAAATTCTGATAAGAATGATGAAAAAAACAATGTTGTTGAGCCTGAAAAACAAAAAAGTTATGTACCAACTCTAAAACCAGAGCCAATGCTTCCTATGAAAAAGGCTGGATTTGCGGATGCATTAATTCTTACAATTATCGTACTTGTTTATGCAGCTATAATAATTAATTTAATATTAAAATTAAAGTAACATATATTTATATATGTTTTTTTATTTAATAAATTTCAATATATACAATGACTTTTTACTAGAAATTTGATACAATATATATGAGGTGAAAAGATGAAAATATTATCAGTTAATGCAGGTTCATCATCATTAAAATTTCAAATGTATGAAATGCCTGAAGAAACAGTTTTAATATCTGGTGTATTTGAAAGAATAGGACTAGATAATAGTTTTTATACTATAAAAATTAATGGAGAAAAAATTAAGAAAGATGCTACATTATCTTCACATGAAGATGCAGTAAATATATTAATAAAAGAATTATTAGAAAATAAAGTAATTGAATCATTAGATGAAATAAAAGGAGTAGGTCATAGAATAGTACATGGTGCTGATAAGTATTCTAAATCACTTGTACTAAATGAAGAAATATTAGATGATATTTCAAAATTAAATGAACTTGCTCCATTACATAATCCAGCAAATATTTCTGGAGTTCGTGCATTTATGAAAGAAATTCCAAGTGCAACTCAAGTTGGTTGCTTTGATACAGCATTCCATCAAACAATAAAAGAAGAAAGATTTAGATATGCAGTACCAGATGAATGGTATACAAAATATGGAGTTAGAAAATATGGATTCCATGGTATGAGTCATAAATATGTATCAGAAAGAGTTATGCATTTACTTGATAAAGAATTTGCTAATGTAATTGTTTGTCATATAGGTAATGGTGGAAGTATAAGTGCTGTTAGAGATGGTAAATGTGTTGATACAACAATGGGATTTACACCAAATGCAGGAATAGTTATGGGATCTAGAAGTGGTGACATAGACTATGGTATTATTCCATATATTATGAAAAAAACAGGTGAGTCAATTGAAGAAGTTGACAATGATTTAAATAAAAAAAGTGGTATGTTTGGTGTCAGCGGAGTTAGTAGTGACTTTAGAGATATTGATGCAAAAATTGGTGAAGGTCATGAGCAAAGTATTTTAGCGCATCACTTATATGTTAATTCAATAGTAGGTTATATCGCTAAATATTTTGTTGAACTTGGCTCTCTTGATGCACTTTGCTTTACCGCAGGTGTTGGAGAAAATGCACCACATATAAGAAGAATGGTAATTGATAGACTTAGTTGTTTAGGTTTAAAAATAGATAAAGAAAAAAATGAAGAAATGCGATTTGGAAAGGAAGGAATCATTTCAAGTGATGATTCAATTTGTCCAATATATGTAATACCAACTGATGAAGAAGTTGTAATTGCAAGAGATACATATAAGTTAATATAGTAGAAAAAGGTGAAGTATGAATAAAGCAATATATAAAAAAATAAAAGAAAACGATATAATAATTCTTGCTAGACATATTGGTCCAGATCCTGATGCACTTGGTAGTACAATAGGACTTAAAGACATAATAAAAGCAACATTCCCAAAAAAGGAAGTTTATACTATAGGAGCAGCAGCATCTAAATTTAAATATATTGGTACTGTAGATAAAGTATCTGAAGATATTTTCCCTAAAGCTTTATTAATTGTTTTAGATACACCAGATTTGAAAAGAATAGATGGTGTTAAGGATATAAGTGTATTTAAAGATGTAATAAAAATAGATCATCATCCTGTAGTAGATGAATTTGGAAGCATAAGTTTAGTAAAAGAAGTATCAAGTGCAAGTGAACTTGTAATTGATTTATGTTATAATACAAGACTTAAAATGACTAAATATGCTGCTGAAAGATTATTTATGGGACTTGTATCTGATACAAATAGATTCTTATTTTATTACACTTCACCAAAAACTATGAGTTTAGTTTCAAAATTAATTAATGATACTAAAATAGATTTTACTTCACTTTATGATGATTTATATAGAAGACCACTTTCTGAAATAAGACTTCAAGGATATATGTATCAAAATATAATAGTAACAGATAATGGACTTGGATATTTAAAATTATCTGACGAAGTTATAAGAAGTTTTAATGCTGATCCAGCATCAAGTGGTAATCTTGTTAATAATTTTAATAATATTGATGAAGTACTTGTTTGGGTAACTTTTTCAGAAGATATTAAAATGAATCAAATAAGAGTTAATGCTAGAAGTAGAGGACCAGAAATAAATAAAATTCTTGAAAGATATAATGGTGGTGGACATAAGTTTGCGGCTGGTGCAAGAATTAAAACTTTTGATGAGATAGAACATATTATCAAAGATTTTGATGAAGCATGTAAAGAATATAAAAAAGAAAATAAGTTAAAATAGTTAAAAAGTTGATAGAAATATCAATTTTTTTCTATTTTTTAGGGGAATTTAGGTTATAGACGGAGTAAATAATATATGAGGACCTCAGAAAAACATAAATAAAGGTAGGTGCATAT
>OLPG01000641.1_pt1 | contig 33356 bp, 20 predicted proteins | sample 1672311 | NCBI WGS metagenome assembly OLPG01 (sample SAMEA3136670, study PRJEB25190) | human gut metagenome | biome: human gut; feature: human-associated habitat; material: faeces | place: Austria | collected 2013 | reverse complement strand
AGACCGGCACGCCGGAGGACTTCTTCTCTTCGGGCATGCCGGGCAGCGACCCGTCTGCGCCGCATTTTCCCGCGTATCTGCGCTACCTGGTGAAACACAACTCACGCCGCCGCATGATGGTGCAGCTGTTCACCGTGCTGGCGGCGGAATCCCTGAACCCGGATCACCCATTGCATGACGAATTCATGGGACGCATGGAGGACATCTGGGAACACTACTCGAAATACCCGTGGGTGGTTCCGCCGCAATTGGGCGCATGGGCCGGCAGCATGCGGCCAGTGGTGCGCAAAGCCATGGAAATCATGGATGGCATTCAGCTGTGGTGGCTGCGCGAACCGGAAGTGGACTTGTGTGAGGAATGGTCCGAAATGGAGAATCTGCTGTTTCCCGCGCCCCTCTGGGATGCATACCGCTGATTTTATGTGTGTTCCGCATACGTTCGGGGGTGACCTGACGGCCACCCTCATTTTGCTTATCTTCTATTGTGGTAGTGCCTGAAAAGTTTGCTGAAAGAGACATGCTGGTTTCTTGAGATGTCGACCATTTTGATGCAGTCAGACTACCTGCTGCGCTTCCCGTATAGACGCCAATGCTGGCTCCCAACATCCCTAGCGATACTAGTATCATTATTTTACGGAAGAGTCTAGATTCAGTAGAATTACCAATTCTACATAATAATTCGTCATATATAGAACCTGCTGCAGAATTAGTTACAATTGTCCCTCTGTAAAAAGTTAATTTTACTCATTATATTGACTATTTATAAGATAATTAGAACGTTGAATAATCTCAGATTCATTCTTGCCGGAAATAAGAAATTTCCTGTCAGAATCAACAGAGTTATGAGCGATACCTTTTTTCTTGCCCACAGATTCCAAAACCGCCCAATCCGGGATTTCTTTTTCCTTTGGCCAGTTCAATCCAGCGGTTTCCAGCAGTATGCCATACTGAGATGATCGCGTAATATTCGCATCCGCATCGACAAGACCAAGTTCCAATAGGAAGTTGGCCTTGCTTTGGTCTATGCCATAGGCGGCTGCCAGCTCCTGCTTGATGAGACCGCCTCCTCTGCGTGCCGCCATTTCCCCGAATACGAAATCACCGGTTTCATTCTTATAGAATTCGATATGCATCACATTCGGAATCGTCTGATCGTTGAAAGATGCAATTAATTGCTTTGTCAGTCGGAGCAGCTCGGAATAGTCGGCACCGTTCTCATCCAACATCACGGAACCGGTGTTTTGTTTCTCGAAATCCAGTGGCGGGACAAGATACCGTGATGGTGAGATCAGAATCGAACCGGAATTGATATAGACTACATCCACATGGTAGACGGAACCGGAACAATATTCCTCTAAGTAATACTGGTTTGAATGCACGTTTCGTATGAATTCCGGCTTGGTAGCTAAAGCGGGCAGGTCATCTTTCGAATGCAATATCGTAATGCCTGCAGACCCTGCGCCCCATCGAGGTTTGAGAACAACCGTCTCCCAACGATCGAACGCCGAAATAATATCTCCAAAGCCTTGGCAGGTGGTATAGGGAATAATCTTTAATCCGGCATCAAGGGCCGATTGTTTCATCGTGACTTTATCTCGACAGCTTAACGCCAGTTCATGCTGTAAACCGGGAATTCCAAATAAACTTCTCGCCTCTGCAACCCTCAGTACGTCTTCCTCTGAGCTGGAAACTATCCTATCTGGTTTAAATTTCCTGACAATATCAAAGAATTTTGCGGTAGCGCTATCAGAGGAATAATCGGAAACCTCGATTTCCTTGATGACGGAGCTCGGCCAACTATGGTGTGCGGCTCGATCGTTCGAGGTGAAGACCATAACTTCTAAACAATCGAAACGTTCTTGGATTTCCTCAATCCATTTAGGATAATTTGAGAAAGATTTGGGCTGTTGCAGCAATAATACTTTCATGTCATTCCCCTTCCGGTGTACTCACCAAGACTTTTTCTTTCAATGACGAATGATTCTTTGTCCACGTTTTCTAATTTGATTAGTGACGACTGCAGGCATTATTCCCACTAACGCCAGTGCACACCAATACCAAGCCGTCAATCCTGCAGGACGTAGTGCCGGAACGATCCAACCGCCAAGGAATGAGCCTGCCGATTCACCAATGGCTGCAATTATCAGCCGATAGTTCAGAATGTCCACCAAAGGCTTATCTGGCTGTGCCTCTACCAGAGCAATATTGATTAATGGCGCATAGATGCATTCTGCAATGGAGAACACAACCAAGGAAATGATGCATATCCACCAGTACGACGAGACTCCGCAGGCGAATAGTGCGAAGGAAATTCCATAAATCCCCAGGCTTTTGACTATGAATGAGGTGGCATTATGTTCTTTGGTCATATTGCGCGAGATGATCTTACTTACCGGCATTTGCAGTGCTATGACCGATATGGCATCAATGGAATAGAACAATCCTCTTATGACTGGACTATCGGATAACGAGTGGAATTCCAATGCCATTCCGGCAAAAAGCTGACCATTCATTATACTGCCCACGAACACCGCCAGGATGGCAAGAACCGTACCGGGACTTTTCAGCGAGTCTGTAATGGTCTTCACGATGGAGGAAGTGTTTTCCTCGCCGCTTTTCTCATTGCGTATGAAGACATGATGAGTCAGCGCTATTGGAGCTAGTAAAGCAGAAAAAGCATAGAGTCCGACGATGATTGCAATAAAGAGCGTTTGTCCGAAAGCTTTATATATGTAATTCGAGCCCAGAGGTCCAATCGCGGATCCAAGATTGGCTGCCATGGTCACTAAAGCAAACAAAGAAGCCTGAATTTTTTTATCCTTTACTGTAGCGATGATATGCCCTCGTAGGGCAAAATTAACCAATGAAAGACCGAGTCCCAGCAAAGCCAAATCCGCAAAAAGGAAGCCGATAAAACCACCCATTGCCGGTTGTAGCAGCAAAAGTGAAAAGACCATGAATCCGAAACCGGTCTCGGTGAGGGATACCGTTGAGAAACGTTCAATCAGGCTACCTATAAAAACAGTACTGCCTCTAGAAAAAAGAGATAAAATTCCGAGCGCCAGTCCAACATATAGCGATGACGCCGCAGAAACTTGGCCGGTGAGAATAACCGAAAGAAGGGAGAAGAGACCGCTGTACGCAGCAGTATTCAAAAAGTAATTCACTGATATGGAGTCTCTTTTAATATCGTTCGGTTTCTCCATTTGAATGGACCTTCTTTTATGCTTTACAAATAATGTCTCCCCATGCTAGTTGTCATAGGGGAATTGTTCATTGCTGCGTCCACATATAGTGACGCTTGGTTTTGGCATACTTGGGGGTGTCTGTTTCAAAGTTTACCGTGCTTTCTGCGGAATCGTTGAATCCTGAACATCCGTTGCATGATGAATTCACGGCTCGTATGGACGATATTTGGGAGAACTATTCGCAATATCTTTGGCTGATTCCTCCGCAATTGGGTTCATGGAAGTCGAGCATGCGACCGGTGGTGCGTAAGGCCATGGAAATCATGGATGGTGTGCAATTATGGTGGTTGCGCGAGCCTGAAGTTGATTTATGCAAAGAGTGGGCTCAGATGGAAAACATGCTGTTTCCATCCCCGTTGTGGGATGCATATCGTTGATTTTGAATACTTGTTGAGATTGGCATTGCATGCGCGTGCGAAAAGGTGAGGCCTGATGGTCCCTCGCCTTTTGCGTTGACGGGTTTATGTCGAGTTGCGGATGTGCATATGATATACTAAAATACCAATTGGTAATTAAAGGAAATCGCTTCAATGAGGAAAGTGAGCAATCCATGACCGAAACCACTGAAAATACTGTAAATCTGCCCTATAGGAATCCGAAACTTCCTACTGAGGAACGCATCGCCGATCTGCTTGGCCGAATGACCCTTGAGGAAAAAGTCGGACAGATGATGCAGCTTGACGCGCGAAGCGGCGATTTGGACGATCTGATCGTCAACAAGCACGTTGGTTCCATCCTGCATACCTCGCCGTCCGATCTGCCGAAAGCCGTGGAAACGGTGAACGCCAAAACCCGTCTCGGCATTCCGCTGGTGATCGGCGACGACTGCATTCACGGCTATTCCTTCTGGCCGGGAGCCACCATTTTCCCGGAACAGCTAGGCATGGCAACCACGTGGGATTCCGAAAAGGTACAGGCCGCGGGCCGTGCCACCGCCGAGGAAGTGTCAACCACCGGCGTGCATTGGACGTTCTCCCCGGTGCTGTGCATCGCGCGAGACACCCGTTGGGGCCGCGTGGGCGAAACCTTTGGCGAAGATCCGTACCTGATTGGCGAAATGGCATCGTCCATTGTCAAGGGCTATCAAGGTGGAGCCAAGGCGGGCGAGCCGCTCGCCAAAGACGCGATCCTCGCATGCGCCAAGCATTTCGCAGGCTATTCCGAAACGCAGGGAGGGCGTGACGCTTCCGAAGCCGACCTGAGCCACCGCAAGCTGGAATCTTGGTTCCTGCCGCCATTCGAACGCGTAGCCAAGGAAGGCTGTGGCACCTTCATGCTCGGCTACGAATCCATCGAAGGTGTGCCGGTCACCTTCAACAAGTGGCTGCTTTCCGACAAACTGCGTGGCGCTTGGAACTATCGGGGCACGCTCATCACCGACTGGGACAACGTCGGCCGTTCCGTGTGGGAGCAGAAGGTCAAGCCTGACTATGTGCAGGCTGCTGCCGATGCGGTCAAGTCCGGCAACGACTTGGTGATGACCACGCCAAAGTTCTACGAGGGTGCGATCGAAGCCGTGAAGACCGGTCTGCTTGACGAATCGTTGATCGATGCCGCCGTGGCTCGTATTCTCGCACTGAAGTTCCGTCTTGGACTGTTCGAAGATCCACGCTTGCCCGACCAGAAGCGTATCGATGCAGTGATCGGTTCCGAAGAGCATCAGCAGCTCAACCTTGAAGTGGCTCGCGAAGCCGTGGCATTGCTGAAGAACGACGGTTCACTGCCGTTCAACGTGGCCGGTGCGAAGCGTATCGCGGTCGTTGGCCCGCTCGCCGATGACGCCCAGACCCAGCTGGGCGACTGGGCAGGCAGTTCCGGCCAGATCAACTGGATGCCTGACGGCCACCCGCGTGAAATGATCACCACCGTGCTTGATGGTTTCAAGCAGCTCGCTCCGGAAGGTTGCGAGGTCGTGTACTCTCGCGGTGCCAACATCGTGGATTTGGTGCCCGATCCGGAAGGCGAGTTCTACCCGGATGGACAGCCTCGCCCGAAGATCGGCGTTTCCGCCAAGATTGATCGCGCACTGCTCGGCGAAGCCGTGGAAAACGCACGTAAAAGCGACCTGATCGTGGCCGTGGTGGGCGATGTGATCCAGGCCATTGGCGAAGGCTGCTCCACCGCCACGCTTGAACTGCTCGGCGGACAGAATGCACTGATCGATGCACTGTCGAACGTGGCTCGCGAAACCGGCAAGCCGTTCGTGGTGGTGCTCGTCAGCTCCAAGCCGCAAGTGCTGCCGGCATCCGTGATCGGTACCAATGGCGTGATTGTTGACGAAACTCCAGCCGAAGGCACTTCGGCTCTGCTGTGGGCTCCAAGCCCGGGCATGAAGGGCGGCCAGGCCATCGCCGAAATCATTCTCGGCGAAACCGAACCGAGCGGACGCCTGCCGATTACCTTCCCGCGTCACGCAGGACAGCTGCCGGTCTACTACAACCAGATTCGAGGCCAGCATGGCAACCGTTACGCCGACCTCACGCAGAATCCGGCATTCGCATTCGGCGAGGGTCTGAGCTACACCACGTTCGAATACGGAGATCCGACCATCACCAACGTTCCGGAATCCGGCATATTCACCGAAACCGACACCGTGCATGCCGAAATCACCCTCACCAATACGGGCGATCGCAAGGGCACGGAAGTAGTGCAGCTCTACATCGGCGACATCGTGACCTCCTACAGCTGGACTGATCGTGAACTCAAAGCATTCCAGCGCGTGGAACTCGAACCAGGCAAAAGTAAGACCGTTGCCTTCGACATTCCGGTTTCCGATTGCACCATCGTCGATTCGGAAGCCAACCGAATCGTCGAACCGGGCGAATTCGAAGTGCTTATCGGCCATTCCAGCCGTCGCGAACACTTGAAGCGCACCACCTTCACCGTCGCGTAAAAGCGAAACGAAATAAGCCGTGTCGCAGAACCCAATAATCGACACGCTAGTCTGATATGAGCCGCCTACGAAATGCCGATCGTGGGCGGCTCGCATGAATGGACCATTGCCGTGGCATACGCGTTGTTTATGGCTGCTTCCGGATTCGTACTGGTGCCTGATCAGACGCATGCGTTGAAACAGTTGCCATCGTCAATGAACGCCGACTGTTCCGCGGTGATGAACGCCATACAGCGGCTTGCCGGCGCGATTGTGCTTGCCACTGGCGGTTTACGGCTTTGTTCCCGATCGCTGTGGTTGCGGTGCTACTGGGCACGGTGTTCATCATGCTGATTCGCAAGGTGAAGTAGCTGCAGTTACTGCAGTAGCCGAAGCAACGCGCAGTGTGCCGGCGATTGCGGCACACGTGATCTCGACATTGCGTTCCGTGTTGGCGATCAGAGTCGCAAGATCCGCCGGCCCGGGCGCAATGCCGAACGTTGCGACGATGCCGGTCTCGTTCAACGCTTCGATGGTGTGTGGATCGCGGGTTACCGTTCCACCGATGGCAATAGTTGGTTTTCCTTGCGATTGCGCCAGTTTCGCAATGCCACTCGGCACTTTGCCGTACGGTGTCTGACTGTCGATGGAACCTTCGCCGGTGATGATGACGTCGGCCCATGCGCATGCTTCGCGACCATGCGTAAGATCGAGCACAAGTTCGATTCCCGGCCGTACTGTTGTATTGAACAGGCCGAGCATCCCGCCGCCGGTACCGCCCGCGGCGCCTGTACCGGGAATGCGCTCAATATCGCGGCCATTGTATTGCATGATCGCGTGTGCGAGATTCGCAAGTCCCTGATCGAGGAGTTCGACCTGCGCTGCGTTCGCGCCTTTTTGCGGAGCGAACACATGCGCAGCACCTTCCGGTCCGGTCAAAGGATTGGTGACATCGCAGGCGAGAACAATCGGAACATTTTTTACAAAATCGGGAACTTCCGAATCGTCAATCCTCTCCAAATCAACAAGAGAACCGCCACCAAGCGGAATATCATGACCTGCCGTATCAAGAAAACGAAATCCAAGCGCGCGAGCCAACCCCGTGCCACCATCCGTAGTGGCACTACCGCCCAAACCAAGCACAATACGATCCGCGCCAGCGTCAATCGCAGCACGAATCAGCAATCCGGTGCCGAACGTGGAAGCAGACAACGCATTGCGGTCGGCGGGGGAGACCCGTTCAAGTCCGCTTGCCGATGCCAACTCGACCACGGCGGTGTGAAGAATACAAGAAGCACGATTATTGCCAAGAAAGCCAAACTGAGCGGTAATCGGGCGGCCGATCGCATCAACTGTCTCAACATTGTGCAACGTGCCGGCGGTGGCATGAACCAAGGCTTGCGTCAATCCTTCGCCGCCATCGGAAAGAGGCATGAGCCGGCATTCCGCCTGCGGATTGCCACGCTTAATGCCGCGAGCCATCGCCTGTGCGATTGCTTCAGCCGAAGCGGACTCCTTGAACGAGTCCGGTGCCAGCAAAATCCGCATATATGCCTCCTTTTACGTCTGCATCCATACATTAATGCAGTGCCGGGGCAGAGGCTTATCGGTAGCCCTCCCACATGGGCAGGGGGAACAGGGCGTCTTCGCATTCCGCCCACATGGCGTTCAGGTCCTGGCCGGGCGTGCGCAGCCAATGCAGCTGCACGCCGTCCATCATGGCGAATCCCGCATTAAGCAGCCGACGCGTATCAACACCTTCGGGCACGCGCCAACGGATGTTGAGTGCGGTGTCGGCATTATGCAGCTCACGGTTGGCGAAATACTCGTGTGCGGGGTGGTTCGGGTCGATCGCTTCGGCGCTCAACGTGGAAAACATGTGCACCTGAATCGGTCTGCGTGCGTTCACCGCCACGATTCTGCGCCACATGTCGGCAATCAACGGGCGTGGCTCACGTACTATGTCGGTAAGAATGTCTTCCGTCTCGGAATCGTAGACTTCGTCCAGCACGGCTGTGAGCAGTCCTTCCTTACTGCCGACATAATGCAGCACGCCAGCCTTGGTGAGTCCTACGCGATCGGCGATTTTCTGCAGGGAAGTGCCGTAATAGCCGAGCGTTCCAAACAGTTCGACGGCCGCATTGAGAATCTCCGCTCTTCGGTCGACTTCTTCGTTGGCCATGATGATTCCCTTTCTTGCACTCATAGTGGCGGTTCATGTGCGCTGCAATGCTTATGAATCGCCATTTCTCTCAAGTTGTAAATACTGCAGTTACTTTACGGTCGGTTAACTGATTTTTCAAAGAAGATTGGCGTGTTGTGATGTTGATTTTGATAAAGTACCTACCGACCGGTTAGTAAAGATTTCGGGGTTGAGATTCCACAGGCCGGTTAACCGATACGAACTCAAGAAAACGATGCGAAAGAGGAACGTATGAGCGAAAACACCTATCCTTCCGTCAATGACCTGACGCTTGAAGAAAAGGCATCCCTAACTTCCGGCGGCGACGCTTGGCATCTGCAAGGCGTTGAAGCCAAGGGCATTCCCGGCTATATGATCACCGACGGCCCCCACGGCCTGCGCAAGTCCAACTCGGCCACCACCGGCGAAGTCGATCTGAACAACTCCGTGCCCGCCACCTGCTTCCCGCCGGCCGCGGGCCTGTCCAGCTCGTGGAATCCGGAACTCATCCACCAGGTCGGCGAAGCCATGGCCGAAGAATGCATTCAGGAGAAGGTTGCCGTAATCCTCGGTCCCGGCGTGAACATCAAGCGCAACCCGCTTGGCGGCCGCTGCTTCGAATACTGGTCCGAAGACCCGTATCTGGCGGGTCATGAGGCGGTCGGCATCGTCGCAGGCGTGCAGTCCAAGGGCGTGGGCACTTCGCTCAAGCATTTCGCCGCCAACAGTCAGGAGACCGACCGGCTGCGCATCAGCGCCAACATCTCCCAGCGTGCGCTGCGCGAAATCTACTTCCCGGCATTCGAACACATCGTCAAGGAAGCCCAGCCGTGGACCATCATGTGCGCATACAACTGCATCAACGGCGTGCATGCCGCCCAGGATCGCTGGCTACTCACCGACGTGCTGCGCGACGAATGGGGCTTCCAAGGTATCGTCATGAGCGACTGGGGCGCCGACCACGACCGCGTGGCCTCCCTCAATGCGGGCCTCAACCTCGAAATGCCGCCAAGCTACACCGACGACCAAATCGTCTACGCCGCACGCGACGGCCGCATCCAGCCGGCACAGCTCGACCGCATGGCACAAGGCATGATCGACTTGGTCAGCAAGACCCGCGCAGCCATGAGCGTCGAAAACTATCGTTTCGACATCGAAGCCCACGATGAGGTCGCACATCAGGCCGCCGTCGAATCCATGGTGCTCCTCAAGAACGATGACGCCATTCTGCCAGTCGCTGGCGATGCCAAGGTCACCGTCATCGGCGAATTCGCACGTACCCCGCGCTACCAGGGCGGTGGTTCCTCGCACATCACCCCAACCAAGATGACCAGCTTCCTGGACGCCCTCACCGAACGCGGCGTGGATGCCAAGTTCGCCCCAGGATTCACCCTCGACCTCGAACCGGCCGATCCGGCACTCGAAGCCGAAGCCGTCGAAGCTGCCAAGGGCGCCGACGTGGTGCTCATGTTCCTAGGGCTCCCTGAAGCGGCCGAATCCGAAGGCTTCGACCGTGAGACCCTCGACATGCCGGCCAAGCAGATCGCACTGCTCGAAGCCGTCGCAGCCGAAAACAAGAACGTTGTGGTCGTACTCTCCAACGGCTCCGTTGTCACCGTGGCACCATGGGCCAAGAACGCCAAGGGCATCCTCGAATCCTGGCTGCTCGGACAGTCCGGCGGTCCGGCGCTCGCCGACGTGCTGTTCGGCAAGGTGAGCCCGTCCGGCAAGCTTGCGCAGACCATTCCCTTCGACATCAACGACGATCCGAGCACCATCAACTGGCCGGGTGAAGAGGGGCATGTCGATTATGGCGAAGGCGTGTTTGTGGGCTACCGCTATTACGACACCTACAACAAGGCCGTCGACTACCCGTTCGGCTTCGGCTTGAGCTACGCCACGTTCGAAGTGAGCGACGTGAAGGCCGTCAAGACCGGTGCCTGCACCGCAACCGTCAGCGCAGTGGTCAAGAACACCTCGAACGTTGACGCCGCCGAAACCGTGCAGGTGTACGTGGCTCCTGGCAAGGCTGACGTGGCCCGCCCGAAGCGCGAGCTCAAAGGCTTCAAGAAGGTGTTCCTCAAAGCCGGCGAATCCGCCGAAGTCTCCTTCGATCTCGACGATCGCGCCTTCGCCTACTGGTCTGAGAAGTTCAACGACTGGCACGTGGAGAGCGGCGAATACACCATCGAAGTCGGCACGTCCAGCCGTGACATCGCCGGTTCCGCGGTAGTGGAGCTCGATGGCGACGGCAAGACCCAGCAGCTCACCGAATGGTCCAACTTCATGGAATGGCGTAAGGATTCGCTCGGCTCCCAGGTGCTCGAGAAGCTGCGTGCCGAAGGTGAAGCCGGCCGCATGCCGATCGTGCCCGACAATGACATGACCCGTCTATTCCTCGACTCCATGCCGATCAACAGCATGTCGGTGCTGATGGGTGCCGATGGCAAGCAGATCTTCGAATACATGCTTGCCGAATACGCTGAACTCACCAAGTAGTTTCGCGGGATTCAAGACTTAAGGTCGGGGAATCTGGTCCGTTACTCTGAACCGGTGCGGACCTGATTCCTCGGCCTTTGCATTGTTGGAAGGTTGCTCTGGGATTGTTGCTTTATGACGATTTTCAGGGCAAGCGGATACGTACGACATGCCAACTGTTGCATATGCAACAGTTGTATATACAACGGTTTACTATGTATGCTGTGACGGAAGTGACGAACGAACAATACAAGGAACCGACTGACTCACGACTCTTCGAAGTCTGGGAAAGCGGCTTGGCAAAGCCCCCCAGCGTGGCCATTCGCTCGCTGCACAACGTGGTCAACCGGTATCTGCGCGTCACCCGCCCTGAAGCGGCGGAAGACATCAGCAACGGCAACGTTGACGTCATCGTGTATCTCGCCCGGCATGACAACGAGGAAATCTTTCCTCAAGACATCGAGCAACGCTTCGGCGTGACCCGATCCACATCATGCCGGGTGCTGGGGCTGATGGAACAGAAGGGCCTGATTGCGCGCGAACCGGTGAAACGCGACGCACGACTGAAAAAAATCGTGTTGACGGACAAATCGAGGCATATCGCCGAAGTCTTGCGGGACAATGCGAAAAACATGGAACGAATCCTGCTGGAAGGCCTTGAAGACGATCAGATCCGCCAATTCATGCACGTGCTCGACGTCATGCAGACGAATCTGGTGAAAACAGGTTTGATCGGAGACGAAAGTCGATATCCAAGTTTGGAAATACAGGAACAGGACGCAAGCAAATCGCAAGTTCCGCAAGAATCGCAAGTTCCGCAAGAATCGCAAGTTCCGCAAAAAACATGCGATGACTATGCCTCGAATAATCGCGATGCTCGTGATGAGTACGTCTCACACGTACTGCGGATATCGCAGGAAATGGCGATCGCGCGCAATCGCAAGTAACACACGTCATAGGTAAAAATAAAAGGAAAGGGCAAGTAGTGACAACGGCAAACGCAACGGCGTCCGCAACGCCGAAACCAAAGCAGCGCGTCATTCGCACACTGGGCAAATCCCTGCGCGAATACAAAAAAGTCAGTCTGCTCTCCCCGGCATTCGTAGCCGTGGAAAGCGTGCTGGAAATCCTTATTCCGACTGTCATGGCATCGCTGATTGATGAGGGCATTAGCGGTGGCAGCATGCCGGCGATTTTGAAATTCGGCTTGATTCTGCTGATTTGCTCGGTAGTTTCGCTGACATCCGGCTTTTTGGCTGGAAAATTCTCGGCTATCGCAGGTGCCGGATTCGCGAAGAATCTGCGTCACGATCAGTTTGAGAAGGTGCAAGGCTACAGCTTCACCAATATCGACCGTTTCTCTACCGGTTCGATCATCACGCGACTGACCACCGATGTGACCAACCTGCAGAACGCGTATTCGATGATTATCCGCATGGGTGTGCGCGCTCCGATCATGGTGATTGTGGCGTGGATCTTCTCCTTCCGCATCAGCCCATCCATCTCCTTGGTGTTCCTCGCCTGCATTCCGGTGCTCGCCATCGGCTTGTGTGGCCTAGCGGTGCTGGTGCACCCGGTGTTCGAGCGTGTGTTCCACACATACGACAAGCTCAACAACGTGGTCGACGAGAACCTGCAGGGCATCCGCGTGGTCAAGTCCTACAATCGAGAAAGCCACGAAACCGAAAAGTTCAACCGCATTTCGCAGCGCATCTTCAAGGACTTCACCAAGGCCGAACGCATTATGAGCTTCAACAATCCGCTTATGATGCTGTGCGTGTACGTGTCCATGCTGCTCATCGCATGGATGGGCGCCCGGCAGATCGTGGCGTCCGGCAACAATGCGGCCCTAGGCTTGACCACCGGCGATCTGACCGCACTGGTCACCTACGCCATGCAGATCCTCATGGCTATGATGATGCTTTCCATGATTTTCGTGATGTGCATTATTTCGCAGGCTTCCGCCGAACGTATCTGCCAGGTGCTGAACGAGGAAAGCACGGTTACGAATCCGGCTAATCCCGTCAAGGAAGTGAAGAATGGCGATATCGATTTTGACCATGTCACCTTCCGTTATTCCGCCACTTCCGAAAAGCCGGTGCTTGACGATATTGATTTGAAGATTCATTCCGGCATGACCATCGGCATCGTCGGCGGCACCGGTTCCGCAAAGTCCAGTCTGGTGCAGCTTGTGCCACGTTTGTATGACGTGACCGAAGGTTCGCTGAAGGTCGGCGGCGTGGATGTGCGTGATTACGATTTGGAAGTATTGCGTGATCAGGTTGCCATGGTGTTGCAAAAGAACGTGCTCTTCTCCGGAACCATCGCCGAAAATCTGCGTTGGGGCAATCCAAACGCCACTGATGAAGAGATTCGCCACGCGTGCCAGCTTGCGCAGGCTGACGGCTTCATTCAGGAATTCCCCGATAAGTACGATACGTACATCGAACAGGGCGGTACCAACGTTTCCGGCGGCCAGCGCCAGCGTCTGTGCATTGCGCGTGCGTTGCTGAAAAAGCCGAAAATCCTGATCCTCGACGATTCCACATCCGCGGTCGACACCAAAACCGATCAGCTGATTCGTACCGCATTCCATCATGAGATTCCCGACACCACGAAGATCATCATCGCCCAGCGTGTGGCCTCTGTGCAGGAATCCGACATGATTCTCGTCATGGACCACGGTCGCATCATGGCAGCCGGCACGCATGAACAACTGCTCGAAAACTGCGACGAATACCGTTCCATCTACGAATCGCAAACCAAGAATCAGGTTCAACCTGAGGAACTGCAGTGAAAGGAGGCAACAGATGACTGAACAAACTTCCGCATTGAAATCCAAGGAAAACAACAACGTGGCCAGCAAACAGCCGAAGCCACCAATGCAGAAAGCCGCACCGGGCACCACCAAGCGTATTTTCGGCTACATCTTCCAATACAAGTGGCGCGTGGCGCTCGTAGTAGTGTGCATTCTTGTCGGAGCCGCAGCGCAGGCCGGATCGTCACTGTTCCTACAGTCGCTGATCGACACCTACATTCTGCCCATGGTTGGTGCCACCAACCCTGACTGGATGCCGCTGTTGCATGCGCTGACACTCATGGCATGCCTGTATGCAGCCGGCATTTTCTGCAGCTGGCTATGGCAGTGGATCATCGTCGCCGTGGAACAGGGCACATTGAAGAAGATCCGCGACGACATGTTCGCTCACCAGCAGACCCTGCCGATCCGTTACTTTGATACCACCGAACACGGTGACATCATGAGCCGTTACACCAACGACACCGACACATTGCGCCAGGCCATCAGCCAATCGTTCCCGCAAATGTTCTCGTCCGCGGTGTCCGCGCTTGCGGCGCTCGTGTCGATGCTGTGGCTGTCGGTGCCCGTCACCATTTTTGTGCTCGCATTCACCGTGATCCTGTTCGTGGTGGTGCGCAAGGTCGTTTCCCGTTCCGGACGCTACTTTGTCAAGCAGCAGATCGCCATCGGCGATGTGAACGCATTCGTGGAAGAAGCGGTCAACGGCCAGAAGGTCATCAAGGTCTTCAACCATGAGGACGCCACCCAAACCACTTTCGACAAGAAGAACGAAGAACTCTTCGAAGCTTCCGCCGAAGCGAACACGTGGGGCAATGTGACCATGCCGATAGTCGGCAACATGGGCTATCTGCTCTACATTCTGCTTGCAATCTTTGGCGGATTCGCGGCGATTTCCGGACTCGGCAACTTCGGCCTGTCCGGAGTCGGACAGCTCACCTTGGGCACGCTAGTCTCTCTGCTGACGCTGTCTCGTTCCTTCGTGAACCCGCTCGGTCAGGTGTCCATGCAGTTCAACATGGTGATGATGGCGCTCGCCGGCGCATCCCGTATCTTCGCGCTCATGGACGAACAGCCGGAAGATGACGACGGTTCCGTGACCTTGGTGAATGTGGAACTCGGCGAAGACGGCCGCACCATGACCGAAGTCGACCATGAAACCGGTCACTGGGCGTGGAAGCGCGAGGAGGGCGACGATGGCACCCGTTCACTCAAGGCCGCGCAGTCCTTGAGCCCGCGTGCTGCAGAAGTAGCGATGAAGGCCCGTGAAACCGCTATCACTTCGCCGGATGGACGCCTTACCCTGCTGCAGGGCGATGTGCGCTTCACCGACGTGACCTTCGGCTACAACCCCAACAAGCCGGTGCTGCACGACATCACTTGGTTCGCCAAGCCCGGGCAGAAGATCGCATTGGTCGGTGCCACGGGTGCCGGTAAGACCACGGTGACTAACCTGATCAACCGTTTCTATGACATTCAAGACGGCATGATTCTGTACGACGGCATTTCCGTCAAGGGCATCCGCAAGCCGGATCTGCGTCGTTCGTTGGGTGTGGTGCTGCAGGACGTGAACCTGTTCACAGGCACGGTGATGGACAACATCCGTTACGGTCGGCTCGACGCCACCGACGAGGAATGCATTGCCGCTGCGAAGCTTACGAACGCCGACGGCTTCATCCGCATGCTGCCCAACGGCTACCAGACCGTGCTCGAAGGTGATGGTTCTGGTCTGTCTCAGGGCCAGCGTCAGCTGATCTCCATCGCTCGTGCAGCCGTGGCCGATCCGCCGGCCATGATCCTCGACGAGGCCACTTCGTCCATCGACACCCGCACCGAGGAAGTGGTGCAGGCCGGCATGGACAACCTCATGAAGGGCCGCACCGTGTTCGTGATCGCGCACCGCCTGTCCACCGTGCGCAACTCCGACGTGATCATGGTGCTCGACCATGGCCGCATCATCGAACGCGGCTCGCATGACGAGCTCATCGCACAGAAGGGCGAGTACTACCAGCTCTACACAGGTGCCGTAGAACTCGAATAATCGAATAGTTTCCCGAATTGGAGCGATGCGAGCACACGCTAGCTACACTAGCCGCGCTTCGAGCCCTGTCGGCTGATACCGCCCTTATGGCCGGTGGCCTTGAACGGCATGGATCCTCTGGAAAATCCCTTGCTTTGAAATTGCGATTTTGAAGCAAGGGATTTCTTATTGCCTTTGGCATGCATGGTATTCGGCTGCGGCCAGCCTGCCTTCTGCGAAGGATGTTCCATCATACGTTCATGAGACTGCTGCACGAACAACGATTATAGTTGGCTTGCGTAATTGTTGCGCGAATCTTGCTTGGTTTGTCGTTATGTCAATAATGGGTTATCCTTTCATGAGGTAAACGATTTACTAAATTGGAGAGCGAGACATGGCGACGATTAAAGAAATTGCGCAGCGTACCGGGTTTTCTCAAGCTACGGTGTCTCGACTTCTGAAGGGGGATCCCACCCTTTCCGTGCGTGAGGGGACGCGTCGTAAGATCATTCGGGCAAGCGAAGATCTCGGCTACAGCATGCAGACCAAACGTATCGTCGTTCCTCACAAGGTCGCATTGCTTGATAATGAGGAGTCTGAAGAAGCGTTGCGTGACTCCTATTACACTGATTTGCGTTCAGCGCTCGAACGCAATGCGGAGCAACAACGCATGGAAATGACGGTGTTCCACGACCTTGATGACATGATTGCGTGCAGTTCCAAGTTCGACGGTTTCATGGCGATCGGCGCTGACCGAATTAGTGAAAAGGACTTGGAGCGGTTGCATGAAGCCATGCCATATGGCGTGTTCATTGATGTGAATCCGGCGCCGAATCTGTTTGATTCCGTGCAACCTGATTTGCAGCAGACCATACATGATGCGGTTGCGGCGTGTGCGGCCAAGGGCATGAAGCGTGTCGGGTTTATTGGCGGCAAGGGCTGCCTGATGAACTTCTATGAGGTCGATGAGGAGAACCGCTGTACGTATTTCCGCCGTGAAACGAGACGTTTCGGCATTCAGTCCGACGGGCTCGTGTATTCCGACGGACTGTTCACGGTGAGTAACGGACGCGCTTTGGGGGAGCGGTTCGTGCATGACCATAATGGTGTGCTGCCGGATGCCGTGATTGTCGCCGCCGATGTGATTGCGGTGGGCGTGCTACAGGCGTTCAATGCGGTCGGCGTGCTGGTGCCGCGCGACATCAGCGTGATCAGCATCAACAATCAGACGATTTCGCAGTTGACCTCACCACCGTTGAGTACCTTCTCCATCGATCAGAACGAGCTTGCGCGTGTGGCGACCTTGGCATTGGGCGACGCCATTTCCGGCAAGCGCACGATTCGCCAGCATGCGTATCTGTCGACGTCATTGGTGGCGCGCGACAGTTTCGTTCCGGCGAAATAGTGATGCTTAAAACGTTACTCGTCTAGTGATTCTTTTTACTTTTACATTCTTGTGAATCCTACTTAAGAATCGTCCATAATCATGAAAAAACAAGCGAAATAGTTCGCGCCGCATGCTATAGTGACAACCGAAATGCGAGCGATGATCCGTTATCAGCGGGGAGCTTCCGGAAGAACGGTCGTGTCAGCGGCTTATTAGACCCGGCGGGAAGGCCCGAACAGCCGAACATACGAGCGGTCGTGCGCGTAACAAAAGCATGGCAAACGAGGTGGTACCGCGGTGGCGGCGTCCAGCAGGCGCTATAGTCATCGTCCTCGTAGGAGATAAATAGTAAGAACCTACGAGGAGATACGGTGAGCGAAAACAACGTGTATCCGAAGGCAGCTGCGGGTGAGCAGAGCGCCAATGTAGCGCCGAACCCCAGTTTCCCGAAGCTGGAAGAATCCGTCCTTGATTATTGGGAGAAGGACGACACTTTCCAGAAGTCCATTGAACGCCGTCCTTCCGGCGATCACAGCCAGAACGAATTCGTGTTCTTCGACGGCCCTCCGTTCGCCAACGGTCTGCCGCATTACGGCCACCTGCTGACCGGTTACGCCAAGGATGTGATTCCGCGTTACCAGACCATGAAGGGCCACAGGGTCAATCGTGTGTTCGGTTGGGATACGCACGGTCTGCCGGCTGAGCTGGAAGCCCAGAAGGAGCTGGGCATCGATTCGGTCGATCAGGTTAAGGAAATGGGCATCGACAAGTTCAATGATGCCTGCCGTGCCTCCGTGCTCAAGTACACCAACGAGTGGAAGGACTACGTGCACCGTCAGGCACGTTGGGTCGATTTCGAGCATGGCTACAAGACGCTGAACATTCCATACATGGAATCCGTGATGTGGGCGTTCAAGCAGCTGTACGACAAGGGCCTCGCATATCAGGGCTACCGCGTGCTGCCGTACTGCCCGAAGGATCAGACGCCGCTTTCCGCGCATGAGCTGCGCATGGATGCCGACGTGTATCAGGATCGTCAGGACACCACCGTGTCCGTGGCCGTGAAGCTGCGCGATGAGGAAGACGCCTACGCGGTGTTCTGGACCACTACGCCGTGGACCGTTCCGACCAACTTCGCCATTGTGGTCGGCGCAGACATCGACTATGTGGAAGTGCGTCCGACTGAAGGCAAGTTCGCTGGCAAGAAGTTCTATCTGGGCAAGCCGCTGCTCGGCTCCTACGCCAAGGAACTCGGCGAGAACTATGAGATCGTGCGCGAACTCAAGGGTGCCGAAATGGAAGGCTGGCGCTACTACCCGGTGTTCCCGTACTTCGCAGGCGACGAGAACGCCGTCGAAGGTAAGGTTCCAGGTCCGGAAGGCTACCAGATCTTCACCGCCGACTATGTCGATACCGTTGAAGGTACCGGCCTCGTGCATCAGGCTCCGTACGGCGAGGACGATATGAACACGCTTAACGCCAAGGGCATCAAGAGCGTTGACGTGCTCGACGCGGGCTGCAAGTTCACCGCGCTGTGCCCGGACTACGAGGGCATGTACGTGTTCGATGCGAACAAGCCGATTCTGCGTAACCTGCGTGCCGGTGACGGCCCGCTGGAGCGTATTCCGGAAGACCAGCGCGCGATTCTCTTCCAGGAGAAGAGTTACGTGCACTCCTACCCGCATTGCTGGCGTTGCGCCACACCGCTCATCTACAAGCCGGTGAGCTCGTGGTTCGTGTCCGTCACCAAAATCAAGGACCGTCTGCTCGAACTGAACCAGGAGATTAACTGGATTCCGGGCAATGTGAAGGACGGCCAGTTCGGCAAGTGGCTTGCCAATGCTCGCGACTGGTCGATCTCGCGCAACCGTTTCTGGGGTTCGCCGATTCCGGTGTGGGTGTCTGACGATCCGAAGTATCCGCGCGTTGACGTGTACGGTTCGCTGGACGAGCTGAAGGCCGACTTCGGCGACTATCCGCGCGATAAGGACGGCAATGTCAACATGCACCGCCCGTACATCGACGAATTGACCCGCGTCAACCCGGACGATCCGACCGGCAAGAGCCATATGCACCGCATCACCGACGTGATGGACTGCTGGTTCGAATCCGGTTCCATGAGTTTCGCCCAGTACCATTACCCGTTTGAGAACAAGGAAACGTTCGAACAGCATTTCCCTTGCGATTACATCGTGGAATACATCGGCCAGACCCGTGGCTGGTTCTACGTGCTGCACATCATGGCGACCGCACTGTTCGACAAGCCGGCATTCAAGAACGTGATCTGCCACGGCATCGTGCTTGGCTCCGACGGCCAGAAGATGTCGAAGCATCTGCGCAACTATCCGGACGTGAACGGCGTGTTCAACGATTTCGGTTCCGACGCCATGCGTTGGTTCCTCATGAGCTCGCCGATTCTGCGCGGCGGCAATCTGATCGTGACCGCCGATGGCATTCGTGACACCGTTCGTCAGGTCATGCTGCCGGTGTGGAGCTCGTACTACTTCTTCACCCTGTATGCGAACGCTGCCAATAATGGTGCCGGGTTCGATGCTCGTGCGCTGCATGCCGATGAGGTTGCCGCACTGCCGGAAATGGATCGCTATCTGCTGGCACGTACCCGCCGACTGATCGAGAAGACGCAGCATTCGCTGGATGACTTCCTGATTTCCGACGCATGTGAAGCCGTGTCCGATTTCATCGACATGCTCACTAACTGGTACATCCGCAACAATCGTGACCGTTTCTGGAACGAGGATGCGAACGCGTTCAACACGTTGTACACCGTGCTTGAAGCATTCATGCGCGTGATCGCACCGCTTGCTCCGATGGAAGCGGAAGCCGTGTGGCGTGGCCTGACCGGTGGTGAATCCGTGCATCTGGCCGACTGGCCGTTCCTTGCCGACGAGCAGACTGGCGAAGCGAGCGAACTGGGCCGTGTGCTTGTTGACGATCCGGCTCTGGTTGATGCGATGGAGAAGGTGCGCGAGGTCGTGTCCGGCACCCTGTCGATGCGTAAGACGAAGCAGATTCGCGTGCGCCAGCCGCTGTCCAAGCTGACCGTTGTGGTGGAAAACACTGCCGCCGTGGCCGCATACGACGAGATTCTGAAATCCGAACTGAACGTGAAGAACGTTGAATTGTGCACGCTTGAAGATGCCGAAGCTCAAGGCTTGAAGATTGTCAACGAGCTGCGTGTGAACGCTCGCGTGGCAGGCAAGCGCCTGCGCAAGGACGTGCAGTTCGCCATCAAGGCTTCCAAGTCCGGCGCATGGCATGTGAACGCCGAAGGCGCTCCGGTATGTGAGACTCCGAACGGTGAGATCGTGCTTGAGGAAGGCGAATATGAGCTGATCAACAGCGTGGAGGAGAAGAACGCCGAAGAGGCCGCCAACTCCGTTTCCGCCGCGCTGCCGACCGGCGGCTTCGTGATCCTCGACACCGAGCTGAACGATGATCTGATCGCCGAAGGCTATGCGCGCGACGTGATTCGCGCTGTGCAGGATGCCCGTAAGGCCGCCGATCTGCAAATCTCCGACCGCATCGCCCTGAAGCTCGTTGTGCCCGCCGAAGACGTGGCCAAGGTCGAACAGTTCAAGAAACTCGTCTCTTCCGAAACGCTCGCCACCTCTTTCGAAGTGACGGCCGGCGATGAGCTGAACGTTGAGGTTGCCAAGGCCTGATCTGGCTAATTGATGAAAACTGACGGCTGAAAGCTGACTAATGCCGGTTAGCCGGTGAACGGTCGCCAACATAACAGGTCCCGAATCCGATGGATTACTCCAGAAGGTTCGGGACCTTTTTGCATTTGCCTGCGGAACTAGATGAGTCTTAGGGGAGGTCTCGTGCATATCATGAGAACTGGATTCAAGACCTATGGATAGTGCGTTGAGCCATGGTAGTATAGGGGTCTTGCTCGGGTGTATCTGCGAAGGGGTGGATCATGGACTTGTTGGCACACAGAGATGCGGACGGTAATGTGCAAACGCTGCATGGTCATCTCCATAGTGCGGGTGATTTGTCGGAAAGCTATGAATCGAAATTCTCTCAGATTTCACGAATGGCAGCGCTTCTGCATGATGTTGGAAAGATTGCACAACAGTTTCAAACGTATCTGGTATCGGGTAATGGGCGTCGTGGTGAGATTCCTCATGCGAGGCAGGGTGCGTTTGTGGTCAATGATCTGCCGATTTCGAATGAGGCGGAGGAAGTCGCGAAAGAGATTCTCGAACTTGTCATTGCAAAGCATCATGGGGAGCTTCCCGATTGCATTAATGAAATCGGTGATGAGGCATTTCTTACAGGTTTTACGGAATCAGATAAGCTGAATCCTAAATATGCGTATAGGGAAATCAAACAAGGATTGCATGAGCTAGACCTTGACTTGCAAGGTGTATTTCGGCAGGCCGTGAAAGATGTTCGTGATTTTGCGGAACAAATTAATTCGATGAGATTGTCACGAGACAGTCTTCATTTTTACTCGGGATTGCTGGTCAAATATGTTTACTCTCGTTTGATTGATGCCGATAGGACAGATACGGCTTGTTTCGAGACAAAAGAGAAGTATCATCCAATCAGGGCGGATTGGCTGGAACTGATTTGCCGTCTTGATGAAAATATGAAATCTTTCGATTCGACATCTGAAATTAATAAAATCCGTCAGCAGATTACGGAACAGTGTCGTCAAGCTGGAAGCAGAAAGACCGGCATTTACCGATTGTCGGTTCCGACCGGAGGCGGCAAGACGTTGGCTTCGTTGAATTTCGCACTACATCATGCTTTGGAAACAGGGAAAAGGCGAATCATTTATGTGATTCCGTACTTGTCCATTACATCGCAGACCGTGGCGACATTCCGGAATATGCTCGGTCTGGATGCCGACAGCAATATTGTGCTGGAACATTATTCCACTGCAGGTCTGCAGAATTCCAGTAACACGGGATCTGCTGGCACGAGTGAGGAAGAGGACGCGAGGGAACGTCAACGCAAACTGGCGTCGGAACGTTGGGATAATCCGATTATTGTGACCACGATGGTCGAATTCTTGGAAACGGTTATGTCGGCACGCGGCACGAAACTTCGGAAATTTCATAACATGGCTAATAGCGTCATCATTTTTGATGAGATTCAGTCACTTCCGTTGAATATTATCAATCCGTTCAATGAGATCGTGAGTTTCCTTTCGACCGTATTGGATTCGACTATTCTGCTGTGCTCGGCTACGCAGCCTTTATTGGAGCGAACAGCGCGAAAGAATCTGCATCTGTCAAGCAATCCTGATCTTATCGATAATACTGGTGGTTACGAAGAGAAGCTCAAGCGTACCCGTATTGTTGCTTCGCAGAAGAGTAAGAGCTGCGAGGAGTTTGCGAATATCATATACGAGCAGGCACTGCGGAACGGCAATTGTCTGTCTATCGTCAATACGAAGAGTGAAGCTCGCAGAGTATATCAGTGTTTGCAAGAGCTTAATGCTGATGGGCATTTTGAGCTGATTCATTTAAGTACTGCCATGTGTGGTAAGCATAGGGCGGATCGGTTGGCGAAAATAAAGGAGTTGACTGATCCTCGTGATTCCAAACCGGTGATTTGCGTAAGCACGCAGCTTATCGAAGCGGGAGTGGATCTTTCCTTTGCATGCGTGGTTAGAGCGATGGCTGGTTTGGATAGCATTATGCAGGCGGCTGGTAGGTGTAACAGGAATGGTGAGTCGCAGGAAATCAAAGACGTATATGTCTATCCGTTGCAAGGCGAGGAGAGGTTCAAGGACTATCTTCCAGAGATCCACAGAGGCAAAAAGCTTACTTTGCAGATTATGGGTGAGTATCCTGATGTTGATTTGCTTTCCACCAGTATGCTCAATGAGTTTTATGGCATGTTGCTTCAAAGTGAGGATCGAGATGGCGGCAATAGTTTGCTGGATGGTCCGCTTAGGAAAACGGAGAACGCTGGAAAAACGATTTATGAGTTGCTGGCATACAACAAGAGTCAACGTGAGCAATTCGGGAGTAATACAACGGGGGAGAGGTATGAGCCGTTCTTTGCGCAGGCTTTCAGAACGGTCAGCGATGAGTATCGTGTGATTCCGAAGAACACGCACAATGTCGTGGTTCCTTATGGCAATGCGATGGAATTGCTGGATATGCTGCAGTATGGTGAGCTAAGGGAGAAAATTGCAATTTTACGGCGGCTGCAGGAATATACAGTTTCCATTTTCGATTACGAGTACAAGGATTTGAATGGGAAACGCGCGATTTCCATTGCTAATGAGGATTTCGACATTTATGTTCTGAATGGAGATTATTACAAAAGCGAATATGGTGTGGTGGCAGAGGCGGATATGTCTCTGTTGATGATATGAAATGGCAGTAGTTCTCTTGCAGATCGATGAAGATCTGCAAGAGAGCCTCGTTTAGATAAACACGCATATTGTACATATTTTCAATCCACGCCATGAATGTGGCGACGGTAGGAAAACCTACCTATACAAGGATAACTGGTTGGTTATTGTTTGAGAAACACTAATAAAGTTCTATGTTCAATAAGTGTACCAGTATGTTATACTGGTAATGGCAGGTTGAGGGAACGCTTAACGAAGGAGTTATATGCAACGACATCGCAATTCAATTGAATATGAAGTATCGGGTAGATACGCATTGTTTTCGGAAGTGGCAACACGTATTGGAGGTGAGAAGTTTTCGTATCAGGTGCCGACGTATCAAGCTTTGAAAGGCATTACGGAAAGTATCTATTGGAAGCCGACTTTTGTGTGGGTCATTGACGCTGTTCGTGTGATGAATAGGATTCAGACGGAAGGCAAGGGGATTCGACCCATTAAAATAAGCGGCGGCAATGATCTTTCGTACTACACATATCTCAAAGATGTGTGTTATCAGGTTCTGGCCCATTTCGAATGGAATGATCAGCGTGAAGATCTCGCCGCTGACCGTGACGAAAACAAACATCATAATATCGCCTTGAGATCCGTTCAGAAAGGCGGTCGCCGAGACATATTCTTGGGGACGCGCGAGTGCCAGGGATATGTGGAGCCGTGTGAGTTCGGATCCGGAGAAGGATTCTATGACGGTTACGGTGAATGGAATATGGGCTACACGTTCCATGGATTCACGTATCCGGATGAAAACAAGGATCACGATTTTGTTGCACGGTTCTGGTCGCCTGTTATGACTGACGGCATCATCGAATTTGAACGTCCGGACTCCCGGCAATTGGATAGACGAATTATCAGACAAAACCGGAATGTCAAAGAATTCGTTTTGGGAAGCAATCTGCAGCCGGTGGGAGAGGAGTGAGCGATGAGCTTATCAGACAATCTGCTGCTTATCAACGAATCCGTGCACAACGCTGCCGGAAAAATACCGAAAAACGACGTCGGCAGCTCTACGACCGACATTAGGAAAACGTTGATTCCACCCGGACACACAACACTTCCGACTCAGTTGACGGTGGTTCTGAACAAAAACGGAGAGATATTACGGCTTTCAAGGGATAATCAAACGATTATTATCCAATGCACGGAAAACTCTATGGGACGCACCAGCAAGCCGGTGCCGCATCCTCTGTTTGATCAGCTCCAATATCTCGATTTGCATTTCGACGAGAAGAAAACCTCCATGTATTTGGAGCAGCTTGCCGCTTGGAAGGGTGATAACGTCAAACTCAATGCCATCTATCGATGCGTTTCGGAACACAGCATCAGCGAAGAAGCCGCTCGGTTCAATGTGGAAATAACCGAAAAAGACCGAAAAGCAGGCGTTTGCTTCGAAGTTGAAATTGGGCTGCGGAACTCAGATGTCTCGAATGATCCCGATATACAGGCACAATGGATTTCCTATTTACGACATGATCGTCAGAAAATAGGAAAGGATATGTTTGGAGAGGACCTATATACTCCGATCTTGAACTTCCCTAAGAAAATTGTCAGTGTAAATGGCAATGCCAAACTGTTATCGGCGAACGATTCATCGAATTTTACCTATCGAGGGCGCTTCGCTTCCAAAGAAGAAGCTTTGCGAGTCGATGGTGAAACATCGCAGAAGATACATTCGACGCTGCAATGGTTGGTCAATAATCATGGAACGATTACCGATACTCAGGCCATAGTCATCTGCTCGGTGAAAAACCCCAACGAAAAGCCGAAACTTGACCCGCAGGAAGGCTCTTATGATTTTGGCTCTTTGTTCTCACCGGCTGTAGTCGAGCCGGAAACTCCACGCAACGATGTTGCAGATGCGCTGATCGCAACAAACTTTCAATACGCAAAAGTTTTTTCGAAGGTACTGCGCGGATATGGCAATGCTAACAAACTTAAAAAGCATACCGATCCAATGATGATCGTCATTCTGGATGCGGCGACGTCTGGACGTTTGAGCGTTACGTATTATCGTGAACTTTCGAGAGACGAATATGTCGAAAGTATCCTGCAGTGGCATGTTGATGCAGCATGGCCGTTGAAAATATACGACAAAGAAAAGGAGAAGTTTGTCACATATGAAGGTGCGCCACCATTTGCTGACATCATCAGCTGCGCATACGACGTGTCAGACAGAAGCAGCAAAGCCTATAAACGTTTTGCGAAAAACACGAAAAAGCAGCTTATAGAATGCATGTTCGGAGGAGAATCGCTTCCCCGTTCCATATTGGACGCCACATACCACAGAGTCACTAAACCTATGGGATATGACGTTCCAGGAGCATGGCTAAGAGATTTTGAAATCGCATGCAGCCTATGGAAAAAACATTACATTGATGACGCGAGGAAGCAAAACAAACAGGAGGACACGATATCCATGTACCTTGAACCAACACGAAATGACCGCGACTACTTATACGGGAGATTGCTGGCACTCGCGGATCGCTTTGAAAACGGCGTCCTGTACAAGCAAGGAATCAGTGACACCCGTCCGACCAATGCCGTTAAGCTCATGAGCAATTTCGTCGCAAAGCCGTTTACAACATGGGGAACGCTGTGGAAGCAACTGATGCCCTACCTGAAATCAGCGAATGGTGCGCCTTGGTTCCAGAACAGCGTGGATGAGGTCATGGCGCTTTTCAAAGAAGGAGACTTCGAAGATAACCGTGCACTTTCACCGCTCTTTCTGCTCGGTTATTCATGCCAGCGAAGGGAGTCTATGCGTAAAGCGCAAGAAGCATCCCAGAAGAGCAAAGAAAACTAGCGTTTAGTTTTTGAAGTTATCGACGTTGATTATCCAAGAAAAAGTTAAGGAGTCATTATCATGGCAGCTTTGGAAAATAAGATTGATTTCGCAGTCGTTTTTGCGGCTAATAATGCCAATCCTAACGGTGATCCGTTGAATGGCAATCGTCCACGAACCACATCGGAAGGGCTGGGCGAGGTTTCCGATGTTGCGCTGAAAAGGAAGATTCGCAATCGCCTGCAAGATGCTGGTGAAACGATTTTCGTGCAGTCCGATGACCGTTCCGATGACGGCGCAAAATCATTGTCGGACCGTTTCAACACATATATGAAAACCTTGCCGAAAGAAGAGCAGAAGCAAAAGAACCTGGTGTTCCAGAAAGTGTGCGAACAGTGGCTTGACGTACGCACGTTCGGACAAGTATTCGCGTTCAAAAAAGCTAAGGATGTTGATGAAGTCTCCCTGGGCGTGCGCGGTCCGGTTTCCATTCAGGCTGCGTTCTCGATTGAACCCATTGCCATTGACGACGTGCAGATCACTAAGTCAGTGAACAGTGAAACCACGGACACCGGTAAGAAATCCTCCGATACCATGGGAATGAAATACCGTGTTTCCGGCCGTGCGGTGTATGCGACGTATGGCAGCATCAGCCCACAGCTTGCCGAAAAAACCGGGTTTACTGCAGAAGATGCCGAAAAAATCAAGGAAGCTCTCGTCACGTTGTTTGAGAATGATGAAAGTTCGGCTCGTCCTGCGGGGTCCATGGAAGTGCTGGACGTTGTGTGGTTCACGCACAACAGCAAGTCAGGGCAATACTCTTCCGCCAAAGTTCATCGTTCCGTTTCCGTTAATGTGGATGGAACGGTGGCAGTGAATGAATCTTCTATTCCCGACTTGCGGTACGAAGTGCTTGAAGGACGCTGAAGCGTTTGGAATTGAGTGAGTAAGGGGTGTTGCATGAAAGGGCCAGAAGGATATCCGGAAGAAGATTGGCTGGCCCTTTCAGGCATCCAGCATTTCTCATTCTGCAAACGACAGTGGGCGCTTATCCATATCGAACAGCTGTGGTCAGAGAACTATTTGACTACAGCTGGGCATCTGGAACATGAACGTGCCCACGATTATGCGGCTTCTGAATCTCGCGGCGATACGCTGATCATGCGAGATTTGAGAGTCTATTCGCGAGCGCTCGGCATAACTGGAGCCTGTGATGTTGTGGAATTCCATAAGTCTAATGATGGTGTTCCGCTTCACGGAAGAGATGGATTGTGGTTGCCGTATCCGATTGAATACAAACACGGCAAATCCAAAACGATTGATGCTGATCGTTTACAGCTATGCGCAGAAGCGATGTGCTTGGAAGAAATGCTCGCGTGTGATATTCCTGAAGGTGCTTTGTTCTACCGGCAGACAAAACGTCGTGAGCGGGTAAAATTGGACGAAGATCTTCGCCGCATGGTCGAAGCTGACTTCTTGCAAATGCATGATCTTTTCTTCCGCGGATGGACTCCCAAAGTGAAACAGACCAGATCGTGTTCGTCATGTTCTCTACGGGATTTGTGCCTGCCTGAATTACGGAAGGTGAAATCGGCAAAAGCATATATCGAAGAACGGCTCAAGGAAAGCGGGGAGTGATGAAGCAGCTGTTAAACACGCTGTTTGTGATGACGGAAGATGCCTATCTTGCTTTGGAGAACGATAATGTTGTGATTTATCAGAATGACAAAACCTTGGCGAAAGTGCCATTACGGTCAATTGAAGGAGTCATGTGTTTCTCGTATAAGGGTGCTTCGCCTGCTCTTATGGGGCGCTGCGGCAAACTGGGCGTTTCTATGGCATTCTATTCACCGAGAGGTCATTATTACTGTTCCGTGTTAGGGGAGGAGAATCGTAATGTGCTACTTCGCCGTGAACAATTTCGAGTCGCGGATGACGAACAAAAATCTTTGCGTTATGCGAAATCTTTCATTGTTGGCAAACTTTACAATGCGAAATGGGTGCTCGAACGCACGAAACGTGATCATGCTTTGCGGGTGAACATCGACCGACTTGCCGAGCAGAGCGGCAAATTGTCGGCGGCATTGTTAGAAGCTCGGAAAAGCTTGACGGTTGATGAGTTGAGGGGTGTCGAAGGGCTTGCTGCCAAAGATTATTTCTACGCTTTTGACGATTTGGTTCTGAAGAATAAAGATGATTTCTTTTTCACCAGTAGGTCGAGGAGGCCTCCGCTGGATAGACTAAATGCATTGTTATCTTTTTGCTACTCCATATTGACGAATGATTGCATTGCGGCTTTGCAAGGCGTGGGGTTGGATCCGTATGTTGGTTTTATGCATACGGATCGGCCCGGGAGAGCCTCTCTGGCATTGGATCTGGTTGAAGAGTTTCGCCCGGTGTTGGCTGACCGCTTTGTGTTGACATTGGTTAATACAGGTGCTGTTAAGCCGGGGGATTTTGAAATACGGGAGAATGGTGGTGTGCTGCTGTCTGATTCCGGGCGGAAGAAAGTGCTTACGGCGTGGCAGAAAAAGAAGAGCGAACAGATTCTTCATCCGTTTCTGCAAGAAAAAATTTCGTGGGGATTGGTTCCGTATGTGCAAGCGCTGCTGCTAGCTCGATCGTTGCGGGGTGATCTTGACGATTACCCGCCATTTATGTGGAAGTAAAAGGTGCGTAGCTGTGTGGCGGTATGTGATGACTCGTGGTGATACGTTATTGGAGGTGAAAAACCATGATGGTTGTGGTTGCGTACGATGTGAGTACGGAAACCCCTGAGGGAAAGCGTCGTCTTCGTTTGGTGGCAAAGACATGCATGAAATACGGACAGCGTGTGCAGAACAGTGTTTTCGAATGCTCGGTGAGTCCTTCCGATTATCTGGTGTTGGTGCACGATTTGCTGAAGATTGCCAATACCGATGAGGACAGCCTGCGCTTTTATAAACTTGGCGCTCGATATGCGGATAAGATTGAGCATTACGGACGTGAACGGAGTTTGCCGGTTAATGATGTGATGATGATATAGAAAAGGGTAAAATGGCATGGTGCCATAACGATATGGTGTGGGGTATGCCGGGTTGAGTGTTTGGGTGTGACGTCCGGCATTCAGAGCGTGTTTTCTAGCCAGCAGTATTGTGTTTTCGGCAAGGTGGCCAGTCTTGAAATGGTGTTTGTGCGAAGTGGAAGCACTCATGATGAGGGCTGTTTTTCGCACCTGAAAAACTATCGAAATTCGAATTGTGATTTTCGTGGGGCGTTTGAAAACTAAATAGTGGATATTAAAAATGAGACAGAAAGCCAGTTGCTCGTTTTAGGTATGTTGTTCGTCGTACCGGCGGTGTTGTTTGATATTCTTAAAGCTAGGCAGCTGGCTTGCGTCTCAAAAAGCGGACAAAAATGTCCAGCTGCGCAGTCGCTCTCCTCACGGAGAGCGTGGATTGAAATGCGCAGAACGGCACCATCGGCGCCGAGGCCGGCAGTCGCTCTCCTCACGGAGAGCGTGGATTGAAATGTGCGACGTTACGGCAAGCAGACGGATAAGACTTTGTCGCTCTCCTCACGGAGAGCGTGGATTGAAATACACTCGTCTGCGTCGTCCTGCTTATGCTGCCGCGTCGCTCTCCTCACGGAGAGCGTGGATTGAAATTTCGTGCTCAACCCGATCAGCGCCATAAGCTCGGGTCGCTCTCCTCACGGAGAGCGTGGATTGAAATACGTGGTCCATGGTCTCCGTGCCCCTGTGCGTGGTCGCTCTCCTCACGGAGAGCGTGGATTGAAATACCATTCCGGCCGTGAAGCCACAGTGACGCGATCACGTCGCTCTCCTCACGGAGAGCGTGGATTGAAATCTCGCCCACACCGGTGCAACCCGGCAGCCTAAGTCGCTCTCCTCACGGAGAGCGTGGATTGAAATCACACTGTCGCGGTGTGCTCAATATCACCGTGTCAGTCGCTCTCCTCACGGAGAGCGTGGATTGAAATTCAAGATCGTCAAGCTCGTAGCCGTTGAACGGGACGGTCGCTCTCCTCACGGAGAGCGTGGATTGAAATCACTAAATCGCTTGAAATCAAGTAGGTCGGAATGTCGCTCTCCTCACGGAGAGCGTGGATTGAAATTAGCCCTCCTCATTATTTGAATTTAACAAACTCTGTCGCTCTCCTCACGGAGAGCGTGGATTGAAATTCGAATTTCGGTTTGCAGTTGAGTTAAAATCTGGTGTCGCTCTCCTCACGGAGAGCGTGGATTGAAATAGGCAGTCTCATGAATCGTTGCACATAGTAGCCGGTCGCTCTCCTCACGGAGAGCGTGGATTGAAATTTCCTGACGCCGCAGCGGACGCAACGGCTGATTGTCGCTCTCCTCACGGAGAGCGTGGATTGAAATTCCGCCCAGCCAGGAGCGCGGACGGAGAAATTGACGTCGCTCTCCTCACGGAGAGCGTGGATTGAAATAGCATCAGCGCCGACAATCCGATTACCAGAATCGCGTCGCTCTCCTCACGGAGAGCGTGGATTGAAATGATGAGCGCGTGGTTTTTGTAGATGAAAGCGTCCACGTCGCTCTCCTCACGGAGAGCGTGGATTGAAATTGAAAAACGGTTACTGTTTCGTGGAAGTAACACGGTCGCTCTCCTCACGGAGAGCGTGGATTGAAATAAGCGCATACATGGTTACGTTGCTTACAGTGAGAGTCGCTCTCCTCACGGAGAGCGTGGATTGAAATCTGTTGGAAGTTGATGATTGCCTGCGTGCATGGGTCGCTCTCCTCACGGAGAGCGTGGATTGAAATAAGAAAGAAAATCTCTACTGGGGCAGCACCGTACGTCGCTCTCCTCACGGAGAGCGTGGATTGAAATAAGAAACCACGCGTCACATGTTTTCGGCAGATTCGTCGCTCTCCTCACGGAGAGCGTGGATTGAAATCATGTGGATATACCCGTCGGCCTCGTCCTCCCCGTCGCTCTCCTCACGGAGAGCGTGGATTGAAATGTTTTTGTCAGTCGTCGTCGGTGAGGAAATCACCGTCGCTCTCCTCACGGAGAGCGTGGATTGAAATTACGTGAGTACGATCAGCGTGGACTGTGCAAGATGTCGCTCTCCTCACGGAGAGCGTGGATTGAAATAAGTACTCGAATCCGGCAAAAATGGTCTCCCCGTTGGTCGCTCTCCTCACGGAGAGCGTGGATTGAAATACATAGTCGCATGTCTGGATGAAATAATACCAAGTCGCTCTCCTCACGGAGAGCGTGGATTGAAATTTGGCACAGACGGACGACGTGTTCCGCGGTATCAGTCGCTCTCCTCACGGAGAGCGTGGATTGAAATGCCTTTCAGGTGCAGGCCGGTTGTCGGGTCGGTGGGTCGCTCTCCTCACGGAGAGCGTGGATTGAAATAAGGCTTGGACTGGCATATCACGTCGGCGGAAGTCGCTCTCCTCACGGAGAGCGTGGATTGAAATATCGCGCATGCCGCTATTACGGGCACGGCCAACATGTCGCTCTCCTCACGGAGAGCGTGGATTGAAATAAATCAAGCGAACCGGCATAGCCTCCGATATGAGTCGCTCTCCTCACGGAGAGCGTGGATTGAAATGTCAATGCGGGCGTGCGCCAAATGCGCCTCATGGAGTCGCTCTCCTCACGGAGAGCGTGGATTGAAATAATCCTCGTTTTGAACGAGTCGGAAATGCTGTTGGGTCGCTCTCCTCACGGAGAGCGTGGATTGAAATCAGATGGAAACCGGACTCCCACCGCAGGACGCGGTCGCTCTCCTCACGGAGAGCGTGGATTGAAATCGTGAGCAGTTCGCCGGCAACGAGGCCGGTTGGGTCGCTCTCCTCACGGAGAGCGTGGATTGAAATATGCGCGTCCCTGTCGTGCTGCTGCCGAACGCCGGTCGCTCTCCTCACGGAGAGCGTGGATTGAAATCTGTGAAGTTCGCGGCAACGGCCAAGTCTGGCGAGTCGCTCTCCTCACGGAGAGCGTGGATTGAAATGCGTGCTGTTGAACGTCACTGTCTCCGGTACCATGGTCGCTCTCCTCACGGAGAGCGTGGATTGAAATAAGGACTTGATCGCATTTGGGTTAGATACCTTACCGTCGCTCTCCTCACGGAGAGCGTGGATTGAAATCAAAAGGCTACGTCACCGTAAGACGGTGTATAGGTCGCTCTCCTCACGGAGAGCGTGGATTGAAATTCCGGCAGTCCCTGCGTGAGGAGTCCGGCCTTGCGGTCGCTCTCCTCACGGAGAGCGTGGATTGAAATTCCGCGACTACGACCGGAAGCGAGGCAACTGATGGCGGTCGCTCTCCTCACGGAGAGCGTGGATTGAAATAAGGGAAACGAAGGGGGTATCCGTCACATTGTCGGCCGTCGCTCTCCTCACGGAGAGCGTGGATTGAAATATGTCTGCAAACTGCACGGATTGCTGGTTGGACAGGTCGCTTTCCTCACGGAGAGCGTGGATTGAAATTTTATTGGATAATCGCAGCGTGTACGGCCTTAAGTCGCTCTCCTCACGGAGAGCGTGGATTGAAATGTGTTCGGCACGAACTGGGCCGGCAGCGTCTCGTCGCTCTCCTCACGGAGAGCGTGGATTGAAATGAGAAGACCACCACGAAGGCGGCCGCTTTCGGCAGCGCCATCGGCGGATTGGCCGTCAAGGGCGTGACCGCGCTGTGGGACACGGTGAAGGGCTTCGCCGGCGACGTGGTGAACATGTCGGACAGCACCGACAAGTTCATGAACACCATGAGCTTCGCCGGCATCGACACCAAAGCCGTGCAGGCAGCAGCGAAGGAAACCCGCAAATACGCCGACGCCACCGTGTACGGCCTCGATGACATCCAGAACACCACCGCGCAGCTCGCGGCAAACGGCATCGGCAACTACATGGAACTGACCGAGGCGGCCGGCAACCTCAACGCGGTGGCCGGAGGCAACGCCGACAGTTTCAAAAGCGTCGCGATGATGCTCACGCAGACCGCCGGCGCGGGAAAATTGACCACCGAGAATTGGAATCAGCTCGCCGACGCCATTCCGGGCGCGTCCGGCAAACTCCAGGAGGCGCTGCTGAAGAACGGCGCGTACACGGGCAACTTCCGCGACGCCATGTCCAAGGGCGAGATCACCGCAGACGAGTTCAACAAGGCGCTCATGGACCTCGGCATGACCGA